>VOFJ01003079.1_pt1 | contig 49160 bp, 85 predicted proteins | sample 5384081 | NCBI WGS metagenome assembly VOFJ01 (sample SAMN12384729, study PRJNA508395) | human gut metagenome | isolation source: healthy gut I | host: Homo sapiens
AAAGTCGCATAAGTACATTCTTCTATATGAAAAGTGCGACTTATGCGACTCAAATTCTTTTTCTTTCAGAAACTGATATTCCTTACTTATCCCAAGTAAGATTTGAGCAATTTACTACGATTACTTTGTCTAAGTCTTCTAATTGCTTTTTTTCTTTAATCTGACGAACGCGCTCACGTGTGAGGCCAAACTTATCGCCGATTTCTTCTAATGTCATTTCCTGTTGTCCGATACCAAAAAACATCTGAATGATTTCTTTTTTCTCTATCGGTTAACGTAGAAAGAGCTCTATCAATTTCCCTCGCAAGAGACTCATTAACCAGAGAGCGGTCCGCCATAGGCGAATCGTCATTCACCAACACATCCAGCAAGCTGTTATCTTCTCCTTCAACGAAAGGCGCATCTACCGAAATATGACGGCCGGACACTTTTAACGTATCAGAGATTTTATCAACCGGGATTTCCAATTCGTCTGCCAACTCTTCCGGAGATGGCCGGCGCTCGTCGTTTTCCTGTTCGAACTTGGAGAAGGCTTTACTGGTTTTATTCAGCGAACCGACCTGGTTCAACGGGAGGCGAACAATACGCGACTGCTCTGCCAATGCTTGCAGAATAGACTGGCGAATCCACCATACAGCGTAGCTGATAAACTTGAATCCACGTGTTTCATCAAACTTTTCAGCAGCCTTAATCAGTCCTAAATTGCCTTCATTAATCAAGTCCGGCAAACTCAAACCCTGGTTTTGGTACTGTTTGGCCACAGATACGACGAAACGAAGATTGGCACGTGTCAGTTTTTCTAATGCCACACGGTCACCCTTACGAATGCGTTGAGCGAGTTCCACTTCTTCCTCGACAGTAATCAGGTCTTCGCGACCGATTTCCTGCAAATACTTGTCAAGAGAAGCGCTCTCTCTGTTAGTGATACTTTTGGTAATCTTTAGTTGTCTCATTCTTTAAAAACAGATTTGGTGCGCAAAGTTACGACAAATAATTTGTTAACATACAAATTTAAGCAACTTTTTGCATTATATTTTTCAACTAATAAAACAAAAAGAGATGCCGGCAAGTTGATTGACGGCATCCTTTTTTCTATTTCATTAGCTTATCCTGTAATCTTATTACCTTATTTTTACACCTTATTCCTGAGTCAAATCGACGGCGAAGTATCCACGTTTGCCTGACGGGGAAGACACCGGTCAAGAACAATACCTGGTTCGGAGACTTAACTGCAGCCTTCATTACTTCTTCCAGATCGCTGACTTTACGCATCGGCTGGTCGTTAGCTTTCAGAATGATAAATCCTTTGCGAACTCCTGCATCCGACATCTTACCGGAGGAAACTCCGTTACTTGCAACCCATAGCCCAGATTCAATTGTTTTTCAAATCATCCGGCAATTCTTTGAAAGCAGCTCCCAGGATTTCCATACCTGCATCCTTCACAATCTTGGTAGTACCCTGTTCGTTCTTCAACGTTACTTCAACGGTCTTTTTCTTTCTTGGTCACGGATCAGTTTCACTTTCACTTTATCGCCCGGACGATGTTTAGCGATAGCTTCCTGCAAGTCGGCCATGTTGGACACCTTCTTGTTGTCCAAACCGATGATTACGTCGTCCACCTTGATATCAGCTCCTGACGCAGAACCGTTTTCTACGATTTCGGAAACCCATACGCCTTCTACTACACCCAGTTCCTTCGCTTTATCCGCCAAAGTCGTACCGGAGTTGTCAATCGGCTGACGGTCGTCCATTAGACTACTACCGATAGAACCACCACGGATACCAAGCAATGCACGCTGTACTGTCCCGTATTGTTTCAGGTCGGCGATTACTTTTGTCATAATGCTAGTCGGAATGGCAAAACCGTATCCTGCGTATGCACCTGTGGGGAGAAGAAAGTACGGAGTTGATACCTACCAGTTCACCCCTTGCATTCACCAATGCGACCACCACTGTTGCCTTGGTTGATCGCAGCATCTGTCTGGATGAAAGATTCCACACCATTATTATATACCCCTAAAGAACGGGCTTTTGCACTTACGATACCGGCAGTTACAGTAGAGTTCAGATTGAACGGGTTACCTACCGCCAATACCCACTCTCCTACTTTCAAAGCTTCAGAATCTCCTACCGGAATAGTCGGAAAATCATCGCCTTCGATTTTCACCAATGCAAGGTCAGTGCTGGGGTCAGTACCGATCACACGTCCTTTAAATTCACGGTTATCATTCAGTTTTACACTGATTTCATCCGCACCTTCAATCACGTGATTGTTCGTTACGATATATCCGTCTTTAGAAATAATCACCCCCGAACCGAATCCTACACGGGGCTGAGTTTGCACCTGACGTTGCTGCCCGCGTCCGTCTCCAAAGAAGAAATCAAAAATATCCGGCGCTTGCTGAACCGTTCTTGTTTTAGCTTCCTGAGTAGACCTTATATGTACGACAGCATGAAGCGAATTTTCCGCAGCTTGAGTCAAATCGACAGGTTGAGCGTTTACCGCGTCAAAAGCAGCCAATTTGACATTGGGATTCTGCTTGAACATCTCATTAAAAGATGTCTCTGTAGCAGCCTCGTTAGATTGCAACAATTTGTAAGTTGTCAATCCTGCAACTCCTGAGCTAAGAAGAACGATAGCTCCTACTCCCAGAATGTTCTTTGTTGTCTGTTTCATGATTTATAATTCTTTAAAATGTTAATATTCGACATTGTTTTAACTTTTACGACGTTAAAAAATAATAACAAATATCGTTCACTTATTCTACTTGTCACACTTTTTTGTCCTCTTTTAACAGAGAATATTTAGGGCTTAACAGCGGTTAACGACAACACCTGACAAATTTACATTCGTTGTATGTCAGGTGGCGTTAACACTCTGACATTCATTCAGTAAGACTAGATTTTCATGACACCTATCCCGGGCAAATCATTCAGGGTGATTTTTCCTCGCACTACTTCCACTCCTTTAAAGCGGTCGTTGGAGATAAGCAGGTTGCCATCCCAGGTCGGCAAAATCAACGAGTGGCGAGAATTGCGAAGCGGCAGATATAGCACAGGAAGTCTCTGTCATACACCCTACCATTACACGCATATCGAGCGCGTGCGCCAATGTCACCATTTTCCATGCCTCACGCATACCGGTACATTTCATCAACTTGATATTAATTCCCGTAAAAGCACCTTTCAATGCTGCCACATCTCCCAAACGCTGCAAAGACTCATCGGCAAATATCGGCAACGGACTCTGCTGGGTTATCCACGCAATGTCATCCAACTGCTCTTTCGGCATAGGCTGCTCTATCATCACAATCCCTTTTCTTTCAGCCAATGAATCATATCGAGCGCGTACTGACGGTCTTTCCAACCTTGATTAGCGTCTATCGCTATCGGAAGGTCTGTCACCGAGCGAATGGTCTCAATCATCTCTTTATCATTGTCCCGTCCCAGTTTCACCTTTAATATATTAAACCGCCCGGCACATTCTTTTTGTTTTCGCACGCACCACATCCGGAGTATCAATGCCAATAGTAAAAGTAGTAGAAGGTGTCTTTTCTTTATTCAACCCCCATATCTGATACCACGGAGCGCCCAGCAATTTTCCCACTAAATCGTGAAGAGCAATATCCACTGCTGCTTTAGCTGCAGTATCTTTCGGCGAGACTGTCAACGTATGACAAAATGTCTTCTAACTGAAAAGGATCAGAAAACTGCTCCAAGTTCACCTTCCTGAGGAAATTCATGACAGACTCCACTGTTTCACCTAAATAAGGGGGGCATAGAAGCCTCCCCGTATCCGGTGATCCCTTCATATTCTATTTCCACCTGTACGTCGGGAGTTGTAGTACGCGAATAGGTGGCCACAGTAAATACATGTCTTAATTTCAACTCATAAGGGAAAAACTTCATTTTCATCTTCCGCCCAAGCCGAGTTTATTTATATATAAGGTAGAAGGTGATAATTCCCCGGCCAATGCCTGGCGAACCACTAGCCGGAACCTAAAGCTGCAAAAGCCGCCGTCTTCAAGAAATCTCTTCTGTTTTGCATGTTTTCAAAGTTATAAGTGTGATAAGACAATAAAATAAAGGGGTTATTGTGGAAGGTAGTGAGGATTATGTTCCGTAGTATTCATGCCTTTCTCCTTATTAATATAAGGTAAGAAACGGACTGCAAAAGCAAACGTCCCGTATTTAATGCATCATAATTCTTATCTGCCGGTTCAAAGCTACTGATATGCACATCGCCAAGAGCATGGATAAACTGTTTATTTCCTAAATAGATACCGACATGAGATACCTTCTTTCCGTCCGGAAAACGCTTTCCGACCGAAAAAACACCAAATCTCCCCGTTGCACATTAGCAAAATCGGAAGTAATCTCGATGCGTTCTCCTACATAAGCTTGTTGCGATGCATCCCTGGGAATAATAATATCATGCATGAACAGCACCGTACGAACCAGACCGCTGCAATCTACTCCTTTGGAAGAAGTACCGGCCCACAGATAGGGAATGCCTATCATAGTATATGCAGTTTCGATAATACTCTCCACATCCTGTTTCAGAGAAGCTCTCCATTTTGTCTCCGGCTGTGAGATCGATTTGGAAATATATGCTTGCCGACCGTCCGGATAAGAGACTTTATAAAAATGCCCTTTGCTTCCTTCCCACTTCAAGCGGTTTCCTGCCACTACGTCAGATACGGTTTGCGATTTCTCATCCGGCTTCTCATAAGTGAATCCATAATGGGCAGTAACCACAATCTTTTCGGCACGGTTCCATTCATTATATCTTTCCTTCGACATGGGGGTAATAACCATTCGATGTACCCAACCGGTATAATCATCCGGTGTTTGAATCTCGTACCAACCCGTATATTGCAGAACTTTAACCGGCATTCCTAACAATGCTTGTGTACTCATACCGGAGGTAAACTTCCCCTCGTCACGTAAATTACAGACAGAAATATGCACTACTCCATAAGCGGAATCAGCAGGCATAGGGACGTATCTCCTGAGCATTCAGGGTAACTGACGCAACTGCCAGAAAGCAGCAGAAAAAAAGGATAATTTTCTTCATCGAACCATGATTTAATGATAGCAAAGGTAGAAATTATTTCTATTTGTGACACATTCTTTGGCTAAAACAAAATAAATGACGTATTTTTGCAGCCTAAAAGCAGTTGGCCGGTCTGTCGCGTGCACGTTTTCGTGCAGGAGGAAAGTCCGGGGCAACACAGAGCATCCTACTTCCTAACAGAAAGCTGTCCGTGAGGGTAGAGTAACGTAGAAGAAAATAACCGCCATTCCTTTCGGGGGAGAGGTAAGGGTGAGAAGGTGGAGTAAGAGCCCACCAGCCGCATGGTGACATGTCGGGCTGTACGTCTTAGGAGTTGTAAGGTCATGTAAACCGGCGTTATGAGAGTTGCTCGCTCCATGTCGGAGGGTAGACCGCTAAAGTGCCGTGGTGACACGTCACTCAGATAAATGACAGACACCTTATTTATATAAGGTACAGAACTCGGCTTATAGGCTGACTGCTTTTTCTTTTTAAAACCCTGAGCCATGAAGAAGAAAATCACTGATATATGGAAGTTTCTTACGTATGACATTTGGCGCATCACGGAAGACGAAGTGACCAGAACTAAGTTCTCGCTCTACAATATTATAAAAACGATCTATCTTTGTATCAACCGGTTCACCAAAGACCGAATGGCTAACAAGGCCTCTGCGCTAACATACAGCACGCTGCTCGCCATTGTGCCGATACTTGCCATTTTATTTGCCGTAGCCCGTGGCTTCGGGTTCGACAACCTAATGGAACACCAGTTCCGCAACGGCTTCGGAGGAAATATAGAAACGACAGAAGCCATTCTCTCTTTTGTCAATTCCTATCTCTCACAAACCAAAGGAGGTGTTTTCATCGGAGTAGGTTTAGTGATGTTGTTATGGACGGTCATCAATCTGGTCAGCAATATTGAAATCACATTCAACCGTATCTGGGGAAGTAAAGAAAGCACGTTCCATGTATCGCAAGATTACGGATTATTTCTCCATGTTCCTGTTGATGCCGATTCTGATAGTTGTTTCCGGAGGACTTTCCCTGTTTATGAGTACCATACTCAAACAAATGGATGATTTCGTCCTGCTTGCTCCTGTCATGAAGTTCATGATACGGCTTATCCCCTTTCGTTCTCACATGGATGATGTTCACCGGGCTGTATATTTTCATGCCGAACACGAAAGTAAAATTCAAACACGCTCTTATTTGCCCATTATTCTGGCCGGCCTGCATCAGGCTTTCCAGTTCCTGTATATCAACAGCCAGTTATGGGTATCGAAATGTACAATGCTATCTACGGTAGCTTTGCCGCCCTCCCCTTTGTTTCTGCTTTGGCTGCAAATCTCATGGACCATCTGTCTGTTCGGAGCTGAACTGACGTATGCCGGACAGAACATCCGCAGTTTTAGCTTCGATCAGGATACCCGCAACATCAGCAGACGTTACCGGACTTTATCTCTATCCTGGATCATGTTCGCTTATCGCCAAACGTTTCGAAAGGAATGAACCGCCCCATACAGCAGCAGAAATATCGAAGAGCATCAAATCCCCCATCCGGCTGACTAATCAGGTACTCTATCAATTACAAGAAATAGACCTGATCCATGAAGTAGTGTCCGACCAAAGAGTGAAGATATTGGTTACCAACCCCTATGGATATTAACCAGCTGAATGTAGCCATCTTGCTCGACCGACTGGATACTTATGGGTCCGAAAACTTCAAGATCGACAAGGATGAGGAGTTTAATGACGAATGGAAAGTACTGACTGAATCCAGAGAAGAATACTATAAGAAGGCAAGTAAAGTGCTACTGAAAGACCTATAGAAATTCCCATAAACGTCTTTGTTTTTTACCAACCCTCAATTTTGAGAACCATATTTAGGCAAATACCTCATAATCAAGAAATTAAAGACTCTTGATTTTTTCCTTTAAAAGAAACAGGCCGTTGGTTTTAAAGGAAAGCCTCGTTGGTTTTAAAGGGGAACGACCTCTTCCTTTTAAACCAACGATGCTTTTTTACTGTATATATCTACTCCGGCAAGTCCAAGGAGTAATCTTTTTTCAATTAGTATTGATTATAAAAATGACCTTTTCTTTCGGCTTCCTCATCTTCTTTCGTTTCTCTTTCACCGGATACCCGATTGCAATATCCAGCAATAAACGTTTCGAAGCAGGGAATACCTGTCAATTCCCTTGATCTCTTTTTCATCAAACCAGCCCAAGATGCAGGAACCCAGTCCTTCATTCTCTGCAGCCAATGTGATATGAGCAGCAGCGATTCCAATATCAATCAGCGGGAAATGCTTGCCTTTTACTTTTCCTCCAAGCAAGGATGTAATATTAGCAGACTCTTCTACAACCAGAATATGTACAGGGGCATCTTTGGCGAACTTATTCATGCCAAGTCCGGCTGCCGCCTTCCCCCCCACTTTTGAAGCCAGCTCATGGTCCGTCACGACCACAAACTTCCATGGCTGCGCATTGCAGGCAGAAGGAGCCAGACGAGCAGCTTCCAGAATGCGCTCCAGCTTCTCCGCTTCTACCGGGCGCTCTTTTATCATACGCCCGGTCACTCTGACGAGACAGTACCAATTGCAGAAAATCCATCAGACATCTATTTTTTAATTATCTATACTGAATCATCCGGCTGATATATTTACCGATGATATCAAATTCGATATTCACTACGCTACCGATTTCAAATGTATGAAAGTTGGTATATTCGTAAGTATAAGGTATGATAGCTACGGAAAGTATCATCCGTCGGATTGCATACCGTCAGACTGACACCATTAACAGTCACCGAACCCTTGTCTACCGTGATATAACCACGTTTCGCCATTTCTTTATCAAATGCATATTTAAATGTAAAATACCAGCTTCCTTCCGCATCCTTGATTTCCACACAAGTAGCAGTCTGGTCTACGTGTCCCTGCACGATATGTCCGTCCAGTCGGCCATTCATCATCATGCTGCGCTCTACATTCACCTTATCGCCCACTTTCAGCAAAACCAAGATTCGAACGGTCCAGCGTTTCTTTCATGGCAGTTACCGTATACGTATCATCGGTCAGACTCACTACCGTCAGGCATACTCCGTTGTGAGAAATACTCTGATCAATCTTCAGCTCATTTACAAACGAACACTTAAATGTAAAGTGTATATTCTCCTGGTCTTTCACCAGTGCTACCAAAGTAGCGTACTCTTCTACGATTCCAGAAAACATAATGTTATTTATTTTAGTACGGCTCAAAGATACAAATAAGGAAGGAGCTTAAAAATAAGAGCAAAAAAAAAATGGGGCTTTTCACAAAGCTCCATTTTTTCAGTTTTCAATAGGTATTAGTTTTTTTTTAAGGTAAAAAGATTGTTTTCAGGATAACGGTGCAAATATAGTCGCTTTTACTGATACTCTCCAAATTATAAAACATGTCATATAACATCTTGGCTTTTTTAAAATTTCTTTGGATTTATTGTCATTTGACGCAAAACCGCCCATAACTTGTCCGTTACAAAGGGACAAATATAGGATTATTTTCTAAGTAGCCCTAATTTTTTGTTTAAAAACATGCAAAAATTACGATTTCGGGTAGTTTTCGTCCACTTTTCCGCTATGTTTTAAGACTTTCGCATCAATAAAGAAGACTATTTCTTCGGCTATATTAGTAATATGGTCGCCCGAACGCTCCAGTTTGCGGAACACACCAACCAAGTCAACACATGTATGCGCCGTCTCCGGATGTTCTCGGATGTAATCTGCCAGGATGCCTGTGGCTTCCGCATTGATATCATCCAGCAAATTATCTTTGCCGAATACCGCCGTTGCCATTTCAATATTCTCTTCGTTCAAGGCACGTTTTGCCAGTTCCAGCATGGATAATACCTCTGCCTGCATCTCTCCCAAACGCAGACGAGTCAGCAGATCGGCGTCCAGCACCGGTTCTTTACAAGCGAATAACGAAACGGGCTATCCCTTCTGCAAAGTCCCCCAGACGTTCCAGATTCGTATTGATTTTCAGCATTGCCAGCACAAATCGGAGATCAATCGCCACCGGATTATACAATGCAATGATATCCTCTATATCACTGTCGATCTTCAGTTCAAAGGCATTCACCCGACGTTCGCGAACCATTACCTGTTGTGCCAGTTCCTTGTCAAGTGTCATGACTGCTTCCCCTGCACGGTCAAGCTGATTGTACACCAGTGTCCACATTTCATCCACTTCTTTCTTCAATAGAATGAGTTCCGATTCTATAAACTTTACCATAGTCTATATATATATAAATGATTAATATTCTCGTTTTTCACAAACACTCCGGTGGCGCTTAGCCGAAACGTCCTGTGATATAATTCTGGGTAGCCTCTTTCTCAGGGTTGGTGAATATCCTTTTCGTATCACCATACTCTACCATCTCTCCCAAGTAGAAGAAAGCCGTCTTGTCACTGACACGTGCCGCCTGCTGCATATTGTGAGTTACGATCACGATTGTATAGTCCTTCTTCAGTTCATGAATCAGTTCCTCTACTTTGGCCGTAGAAATAGGATCGAGCGCGGAAGCCGGTTCATCCATCAACAGTACCGAAGGAGATACCGCCATGGCACGGGCAATACAGAGACGTTGCTGCTGTCCGCCGGATAAAGCATAGGCAGACTCTTTCAGTTTATCTTTCACCTCATCCCAAAGCGCAGCCCCTTTCAGCGTCTCTTCTACCCGCTGACGGATGAAAGCGTTATCTTTCACTCCATTGACGCGAAGCCCGTAAGCGACATTCTCGAATATGCTTTTCGGGAAAGGGTTAGGGCGTTGGAAAACCATGCCCACATTCTTGCGAAGCTCGTCCACTTCCACCCCTTTGGCATAAATATTATGCCCGTCAATCCGGATTTCACCTTCCAGACGGGTAGCGGGAATCAAGTCGTTCATCCGGTTGAAAAGACGAAGGAAAGTCGATTTACCACATCCCGACGGTCCGATAAAGGCAACTACAGACTTTTCTTCAATCTCCATGCTGATCCCTTTCAAGGCATGAAAATCACCATACCAGAAGTTTACATCACGCGCATCTATTTTTATTGTATCCATATACTTATCAATTCGTTTTTACTCTTTTCTCGAAATATTTTCTCAATGCATTTGCCAGCAGATTAACCAAAAGGATAATCACAATCAGTACCAAAGCCGTACCATAAGCCAACGGCAACTGCGCTTCCATATCCGTTCCGCTGGTCGAAATCACATACAGGTGATACGGCAGCGCCATACACTGGTCCAGAATGCTCGTCGGCAACTGCGGCAGGAAGTAAGCGGCACAGGTAAACAGAATCGGTGCCGTCTCGCCTGAAACACGTCCCAAAGCAAGGATTAATCCTGTAATGATGTTCGGCATCCCCATCGGAAGAATCACATGCCAGATCGTCTGCAATCTGGTAGCCCCCAATGCCCTGCTTCCTTCACGCATACTGTCGGGAATCGCTTTCAATGCCTCCTCCGTAGTACGAATAACCAAAGGTACGCAAAGTAAACCTAACGTCAAAGAACCCGCCAGAATACTGTCACCGAAGCCCATATAATTGACAAACAGCGCCATACCGAACAGACCGAAAACGATAGAAGGAATACCGCTCAGATTATTGGTCATCACCCGGATAAAGCGGACCAGCTTGCCTTTCGGCGCATACTCGTTCATATAAATGCCACTCATCACTCCCACCGGAAAAGCGAACAGCGCACTGCCCGCCATCAGATAAAAAGTACCTACAATGGCCGGCCATATACCTCCGCCGGTCATCCCGTCCGTAGGTGCCGAAGTGATGAAGTCCCAACTGATAGCGCCCGCTCCCTTATATATAATGAAACCGAGAATCGCAAAACAAAATCAACACTATGCAGAGACTCAACAACCGGAAGATTCCGAAAGCCAGCCTCTGAGAACGGTGTTTCGCTTTATTATTACTTCGTATTTCCATATCACTTGCTACGTTTTATTCCTTTAGAAGAGATATACTCCACGCTAAAGTTGATGATTAATGTTATAAAGAACAGTACGACACCCAACAGGAACAACGCTTCGTAGTGCGGTCCTCCTGCCGGAGCTTCTCCCAGTTCCGCCGCAATCGTTGCCGGAATCGTGCGGAGCGGTTCGAGAATCGTTGTCGGTATCACTGCGGCATTACCCGTTACCATCAATACTGCCATTGTCTCTCCGATGGCGCGTCCGATGCCCAGCACCACTCCGGAAGTGATTCCGGAGATCGAATAGGGAATCACGACCTTATATATAGTCTGCCACTGCGAAGCTCCCAGCGCCAGACTTGCTTCCCGCATCGAACGCGGGCAATTACGCATGGCATCTTCGGTAACCGTTATGATAGTAGGCAGCGCCATGATAGCCAAAATGATACTTCCTGCCAAACCGCTCTCCCCTACCGGCAGATCAAAGAATTTCTGAATCAGCGGAACGATGACGATCAGGCCGAAAAAGCCATAAACCACCGAAGGAATACCACTCAGCAGCTCAATAATCGGTTTCAGCCAGTTACGCACCTTCGGATTGGCGACCTCAGACATATAGATAGATACCGAAAGCCCGAACGGAAGCGCAAAAAGTATAGCGAACAGACTCACCCACAAGGTACCGCTATCAACGGCAGAAACCCGAATAAGGCGGCAGGAGTAGCTGTCGGGAACCATTCGGCACCCGCAAAGACATCTTTTACCGAAATGGTATTATCCTTGATAAAATGCACCGCATCGGGCTGTACTATAAATTTCTGCGGAACAAAAGCCACGATACCGGGCGTTTTTTCCACCAACTGCGTGATTCTTTCACCGGCATACTCGTAAGCCGGACCCAGTTCTTCCTCCGTATAATACTCCGTGATGTCTTCCAAACGAAAAACCCGGATAGGGAGATCCTCCCCACCGAGTTCTTTCCAGTTCGTTATCTCCTCGTCGAAAACGTCCTTTATCTGAGCAGGGCTCAGCGTATTTACCCTTATTGCCTTTGTTCAGAGCCAACACGTACCCTTCTTCAATCACCTTGCTATTGAACAGCCCGAAAGCCTCCGTAAACAGGAAAAGCACGATCAGCAGGATTGTAATACTTGTTACGAAACCGCTACAAGTCAGAATTCCTTCTATTATTTTCTCAAAAATCTTCTTCATACCTATTGGTTTTCTGATGCAAAGAAAGCAACTCCTTATTAAGGAGGTGTGACTAACGTTTGAAGGAAGTATTTCAATGCTGTTACATTTGTGTTACAAACATTATTTCTCCCTTGTCTGAAACAAAAATGTAATATGTGATTGTTTTATTTGCACCAACAATAAAAAGAATAATTATGAAAGTGAGAAGAAATTTATTAATCGCCCTTTCCCTTCTGTCTCTCAGCGCCAACGCACAGCGCATCAAAGGCAGCGACACCGTATTGCCTGTTGCCCAACAAACAGCAGAGCGATTTATGAATCAGCATCCGGATGCGCGGGTCACTGTCACCGGAGGAGGCACCGGGGTCGGCATCTCTGCACTGATGGATAATACGACGGATATTGCCATGGCTTCCCGTCCGATCAAATTCAGCGAAAAGATGAAAACCAAAGAAGCCGGACAAGAGGTGGACGAAGTGATCGTAGCCTACGACGCACTTGCCGTAGTGGTGCACCCTTCCAATCCAGTAAAGCAACTCACCCGCCAGCAACTGGAAGACATCTTCCGCGGAAAGATCACCAACTGGAAGCAAGTGGGCGGAGACGACCGCAAAATAGTTGTCTACTCCCGCGAAACCTCTTCCGGAACTTACGAATTCTTCAAGGAAAACGTGCTGAAAAACAAGAACTATATGGCAGGCAGCCTTTCCATGCCCGCCACGGGTGCTATCATCCAGTCCGTCAGTCAGACGAAGGGAGCCATCGGGTACGTCGGGCTGGCATACGTATCTCCCCGCACCAAAACGCTTTCCGTTTCGTATGACGGAAGTCACTACGCCGCCCCGACAGTGGAGAACGCAACGAACAAAACTTATCCCATTGTGCGCCCCCTTTATTACTATTATAATGTGAAGAACAAAGAGCAGGTAGCCCCTCTGATCAACTTCATTCTTTCGCCCGAAGGACAGGAGATTATAAAAAAGAGCGGTTATATTCCAGTTAAAATAAAAAAAATGTCCTACTTTTGTAGCCTATAAATAGAGTTAACATTTTAACGTTATGACAGATATTAAAAACGAAGACACAGGCGATAAGAAAAGCCTGAACTTTATTGAACAGGCAGTAGAGAAGGATTTGAAGGAAGGTAAAAATGGTGGAAAAGTGCAGACCCGTTTCCCGCCCGAGCCGAACGGATACCTTCACATCGGTCATGCCAAAGCTATTTGCCTTGATTTCGGCATCGCTGCCAGACATGGCGGTGTATGTAACCTTCGTTTCGACGACACAAACCCGACCAAAGAGGATGAGGAATACGTAGAAGCCATCAAAGAAGATATTCAATGGCTTGGCTACCAATGGGGAAACGAATACTACGCTTCCGACTATTTCCAGCAATTATGGGACTTTCGCGATCCGCCTCATCGAGGAAGGTAAAGCATATATCGACGAGCAAACTGCCGAACAGATTGCCCAGCAAAAAGGTACTCCCACGCAAGCAGGTGTGAACAGCCCGTACCGTGACCGCCCAATCGAAGAAAGCCTGGAACTCTTCAAGAAGATGAACAGCGGTGAGATAGAAGAAGGCGCTATGGTGCTCCGTGCCAAAATCGACATGGCCAATCCTAATATGCACTTCCGCGACCCGATCATCTATCGTGTCGTGAAGCATCCGCACCACCGCACAGGTACTACCTGGAAGGCTTATCCGATGTACGACTTTGCCCACGGACAGAGCGACTTCTTTGAAGGCGTTACACATTCGCTTTGTACACTCGAGTTTGTGGTACACCGTCCGTTATACGACCTGTTCATCGACTGGTTGAAAGAGGGCAAAGACCTCGACGACAACCGTCCGCGCCAGACTGAGTTCAACAAGCTGAACCTGAGTTATACGCTGATGAGCAAACGCAACCTGCTTACACTGGTAAAAGAAGGACTGGTGAACGGATGGGACGATCCCCGTATGCCGACAATCTGCGGCTTCCGCCGTCGCGGTTATTCTCCGGAATCAATTCATAAATTTATCGATAAAATCGGTTATACGACTTACGATGCCCTGAACGATATCGCATTGCTGGAAAGTTCCGTACGTGACGATCTGAACAGCCGTGCTATCCGTGTGTCCGCCGTTATCAATCCGGTGAAACTTATCATTACCAATTACCCGGAAGGACAGGTCGAAGAGATGGAAGCTATCAACAATCCGGAAGACCCGGAAGCAGGCAGTCACCTGATCGAATTTAGCCGCGAACTGTGGATGGAACGTGAAGACTTTATGGAAGATGCTCCGAAGAAATTTTTCCGTATGACACCGGGACAGGAAGTGCGCTTCAAAAACGCCTATATCGTAAAATGTACAGGCTGTAAAAAAGACGAGAACGGTATCATCACCGAAGTTATATTGTGAATACGATGCAAATACCCGTAGCGGTATGCCGGATGCCAACCGTAAGGTGAAAGGAACACTTCACTGGGTAAGCTGCAACCACTGTATGCAAGCGGAAGTACGTCTGTACGACCGTCTGTGGAAAGTAGAAAACCCGCGCGACGAACTGGCTGCTATCCGCGAGGCCAAAAACTGTGATGCATTGGAAGCAATGAAAGATATTATCAACCCCGATTCACTGAAAGTTCTTCCGAACTGCTACATAGAGAAGTTTGCAGGCAACCTTGCCCACTCTCTCATACCTGCAATTCCAACGGATCGGTTATTTCAATATCGACAAAGAATCAACCCCGGATAAACTAATCTTCAACCGTACAGTAGGATTGAAAGACACAGGGGGCAAAATTAATAAAAAGCCTTCACTGCGGGCTACTTAAACATAAAAAAGGCAGTGCCAAAAGCCAAGGAATAAATCTATGATATTATTCAGGGGCTGTGTCAAAAAAGGATCATCATCTGAACTTTTGCAACAGCCCCCATCTTTTAGCTGCTTTAAAATCAAAAAAATCAAAATGGGTAGAAAAAATTCGCCATCAGCAAAAAAAAAAGGAACTAGTCACACTAATCACAAACTACGAAGAAGCAAAAAGCAGAAAAACCGACAACTTTATCTGGATGCTGACCAATTGGCCGACATCGCCGACTGGTATGCCTCCGAGCGAAAATTGAAGAAGCACAAGAAGTAATCACTTATGGACTTAAAATACATCCGGGAAACACAGATTTGCTTATAGAACAAGCATATCTTTACCTTGATACCCGGTAAAAAAGCAAAAAAAGTAGCGGATTCGATTACCGAAGAATTTGATTCCGAAGTGAAACTGCTGAAAGCCGAACTATTGCTGAATGGAGGAAAACTGGAGGAAACCTCAATGGCTGTTAAGCACATTAGCGGATGCCGACGAACTCGGAAACAATCATTGATGTTGTATTTCTCTATCTGGACATGGGATACCCGGACGCAGCCAAAGAATGGCTCGACAGAGGTAAATCCCGTTATACCGCCTGAAAGATGAAGAATACATGGCTCTCACAGCCGATTATCTGGCATCGACCCATCAGGTAGAATCAGCCATCATCTATTACAATAAACTCATTGACAAATCTCCATTCAACCCTTCCTACTGGATGGGACTGGTGAAATGTTACTTTGTCCAGGAACAAATAGACAAAGCCATCGAAGCCTGTGATTTCGCATTGGCAGCCGACGATCAGTACGGGGGTTTTATGCCTACAAGGCACATTGTTTCTTCTATCTGAACAATTCGGATGATGCCATCGAGAATTACCAAAAAGGCGATTGAGCCTCAAAGCCATTCCCCCGAACTGGGTTACATGTTTATGGGAATATCCTACGGTAATAAAGAAGAATGGCAAAAAGCCGATGACTATTACGACAAAGTGATCGAACGTTTTGAAGAAGACGGAGACAAGCAGTCTATTTTATTGATAGACACCTATACCAGCAAAGCATTCGCCCTCTCTCACCTGGAAAGGTATAAAGAGGCGCATGAGTTATGCGAGAAAGCCAAAGAGATAAACCCGAACGAGGGATTGATTTATCTGACAGAAGGAAAAACTATACCTGGCAGAGGAACTGGAAGACGAAGGCCTGCCATCTCTTTCGAAAAGCGATAGAGATCAATCCGAACATAGAAATGTGGTATATGATTGCCTCTGCTTATTCGGAAAGTGACTATCTGATCGAAGCTGAAAGAATACTTTGAAAAAAGTGTACCAGATAAATCCGAAATACGAAGATGTGACGGAGAAATTGAGTGTTCTTTGCCTCATGCACGGTGAAATCGACAACTTCTTTAAATATAACAAGTGAATGTGAACATCCACTGGAAGAAGACATGATCCTGGATCTGTTGAACAGTCCCGAACACAGAGAAGAAGACGAAAGAACTCTCAAAGAAGTGTGGGAACGCATGAAAAAAAGAGAATAAGAAAAAAAACAAAAGGAAAAAATAAATCAATTTATAAATTCTATCCTCAAAAAAACATGGAATCAGTAGCAGAACTTCTTAAATGGGTATTAGAAAAACTTGAACTATTGGGTAGTCACAATCTTTATGGCTATCGAGAGTTTTATTCCCTTCCCTCTGAGGCCGTAGTGCCCCCTGCCGCAGTGGAAAGCCATGGCAGACGACAGTATGAATATTTTCTCTTTGTCCTATTTGCAACTATAGGGAGCAGATATCGGTGCATTAGTTAATTATTAGCTGGCACGTTGGTTGGGTCGTCCTATTATCTATAAATTCGCTAACAGCCGTTTCGGGCACATGTGCCTTATTGACGAAGAGAAAATACACCATGCAGAATCTTATTTCGAAAGCATGGCAGCACTTTCCACCTTCATCGGCCGATTGATTCCGGCAGTTCGTACGCCAACTGATTTCCATACCGGCAGGGGTTGCCGGCATGAAAATAGCACACCTTCCTGCTTTATACAACTCTCGGCGCTGCTATATGGAACATTATGGATTACTTTGCTCGGATAATCGGGATTTACCGTTTCGACAGTGCCCGGCATCGAAACGAAGAACAACTGATTGCCAAAGTAACAGAATACAGCCACGAAATCGGCTATTGTCATTATAGCAATCGGAATATTCATCGGGCTTTCCTGAAAAAAAAGAAAATAAGTAGGTTTATAAAGCCACAGAATGAAAAGAAAGAAATATAAGTAATAGGTAATCCAAGTAAATCGGCTATTACCCGTTAAATTCTTGCTGTGTTATTCTTACGTCCGGTTTAAGGTTTATTTTTGTGGTATTAAGAGCTAATTAAGAAATTAAACTGAACTCCTACTCCCAATATCTCTTTAAATTGCACACGAGATCCTTTTTTGCTGCCATCTTTCTGAACTATTTTGATATCATCGTCATAGACCATATTGGTGGTCAGCGTGGTGGAGAACCATTTGTTGATTGCCATATTAATCTGTACTTCCCAGTTCACATCTATATTCTGAGGTTTATGCAAGTAGTCAGAATACAAGTCCAAACGGAATATACCGTCATATTTTTCAAGAATTCATATTTGGCTTCTCCTTTCAAGTTAGCACCGAAGCTCGACAAAAAGATGTTTGCCGGGATCGACACCAAAAGCGCCTTCATCAGACAAACGGTCATTTAGAACAAAAGGTGCCGCGCCAAGAGGCAGGAGACAATACAACCGTGAAAATCTTTCCCGGATCATATGTGAATCCCAAACCGGTAGTCAGATATGCCGGAGACATAAATTCGGAGATAGCGACATCCTTATTGACTGAATAGTCGTATCCTGGCGATAGAATTGTGTCTGGAAAGTGGTAAATGCACTTGCATACCAGTTTTTGGCGATAGAATACCCATAGTTGGTATTCATATATATTTTATCATTGGCCTTTCTCATGCCATCCTCCCCTGTCTTATTCAAGCCATAAGCCAGTTCAAGACGGTTGTTCCATATATGCTTTCCCTTTTTTTATAGTTAGCCTGATAAGTACCTTGCAAGTCAAAAGCGACAGAATTGTCACCTCCGGCAGACCAGTTGGTCAAACTAACCTGCGTCAGCTTGAGTCCGGCAAAACCTTCCGTTGTCCAGGGAGAAGTTTGTGTACTATCGGCCGTTTGAGCCGACAAGTGTGCAGCGCCCATACCTAACAGGGCGATGAAGAAAAATCGAATTTTGTCCATGTGGTTAAGGTTTAATGTAAAGTAATAGGTAATAGATATTAAGTAATAAGTATTAAGTAATACTCCGCATAATTAATGCCAATAATGAAATAAGCGACTTCGGCTAATACTTATTACCTAATACTTATTACTTAATACCTAATACCTAATACTTATTACTTAATACCTAATACTTATTCCCTATTACTTATTCTTTAACTGCCGCCAATGCCTTCTCATAGTCAGGTTCCTGAGTAATCTCCGGCACAAGTTCCGTATAGGCAATTTTGCCATCTTTTGCCAATCACAACTACCGCACGCGCCAAAAGTCCTGCTAACGGACCATCTGCCATACGCACTCCGTAACTTTCGTCGAAATCAGAGAAGCGGAAATCAGACAATGGGATTACGTTTTCGATGCCTTCCGTCGTACAGAAACGTGCATGGGCAAAAGGAAGGTCTTTGGAGATAGCCAATACCACCGTATCTTTCAGTCCGGCAGCCATCTTGTTAAATTTGCGTACCGAAGTAGCACAAACACTGGTATCCAGGCTTGGAAAAATATTTAGAATCACATTTTTGCCGTTCAGGTCTTTCAGGGAGAAAGAAGACAAATCTGTTTTTACTAACTCAAAGTCAGGAGCGACTTTTCCTACTTGTATAAATTCACCGATCAGTTTCACCGGTTGTCCTTTGAAATTTGTTGTTGCCATATTGCATTTACATTTTTTAAAATTACTTTATAATAAAAAACAACTTATCCCCGGAATATGTTCACACGAAAACCTTTTCTAAAATCAATTTGTTATTCCTCCACAAATTCACAGAGTATTCATTTAAAATTAAAGAACGTATGGAAACTGTTTTCAATGAGATCAAACATTCAGTAAAAACTGGTGGACCTCTCTCCCTGTTAGGAATCGTGTATATTATTGTCGCCCTTTGGCTTATGTTCTCACCCCTCAGCAGCTATGTGGCACTTAGCATTGTTTTCAGCATATCGATGCTGATAAGCGGTATTCTCGAAATTATATTCTCCCCTCAGCAACCGCAAGGGAGTACCGAGTTGGGGCTGGTATCTGGTGAGGAGGAATTATCGACCTTATCTTAGGTATTTACCTGATTGCCTATCCGATGGTCAGCATGGAAGTGATTCCGTTCATCATCGCCTTCTGGCTCATGTTCCGGGGCTTTTCCTCTACCGGCTATTCCATCGACCTCAAACGTTACGGCACCCGTGACTGGGGCTGGTATATGGCCTTCGGTATCCTCGCCATCATCTGTGCTCTCATCATATTGTGGCAACCGGCAGTAGGTGCATTGTACGTGGTCTACATGATTTCCTTTACTTTCTTCATCATCGGACTTTTCCGCGTCATGCTTTCGTTCGAATTGAGGAATCTGCATAAAAGAAAATAAAAATCTTTCGGTAGTTACTTCGTATTTTGTTTATCTTTGTAGGCAATTTACACGAATCAATAAACTAAAAAAGAAGAAAAATTATGGCAATGCATACTTGGTTTGAGTGCAAAATCCGTTACGAGAAAACGATGGAAAACGGAATGCAGAAGAAAGTGACTGAACCTTATCTGGTAGATGCACTCAGCTTTACAGAAGCAGAAGCACGTATTATCGAAAGGAGATGACTCCATTTATAACAGGAGAATTTACAGTATCGGACATTAAACGTGCCAACTATAGCGAACTTTTCCCCAGCGACGAGGAAAGTGCCGACCGCTGGTTTAAGTGCAAACTTATCTTTATCACCCTTGACGAAAAAAGCGGTGCAGAAAAAAACTTCTACCCAAGTGTTGGTTCAGGCTGCCGACTTGCGTGACGCAGTGAAGAAGCTGGATGAAGGCATGAAAGGAACGATGGCCGATTACCAGATCGGTATGGTATCCGAGACCCCGTTGATGGATGTATATCCTTACAGTGCCGGACCGAATGACAAACCAGAGTTTGATCCGTCAAAAGCATAAGTAACCATGAGTATTGCTGACAATCTTAAGCAAGTGCTGGCCGAACTCCCCCACAAGGAGTCCGGCTGGTTGCTGTCTCAAAATTCCATCCCAATGAAGCGATAGAAGAGGCTTATCAGGCGGGACAGCGTATTTTCGGAGAAAGCAAAGTGCAGGAAATGACAGCTAAATACGAAACGTTGCCGAAAGACATCGAATGGCATTTTATCGGGCACTTGCAGACAAACAAGATCAAATACATGATCCCCCATACGTAGCGATGATACATGGAATCGATACGTACAAACTGCTGACGGAAGTCAACAAGCAAGCTGCCAAAGCGGGACGTATCGTGAACTGTCTGTTACAAATTCACGTTGCACAGGAAGAGACCAAATTCGGTTTCAGCCCCGAAGAATGCAAGGAGATGCTGGATGCCGGAGAATGGAAAGAGCTGACACATGTACGCATCTGCGGATTGATGGGAATGGCAAGCAACACCGATAATGTTGAACAAATTAACCGGGAATTTTGTTTACTGAATAGGCTCTTTCAGGAAATAAAAGCAAACTGGTTTCCGATTCGGATACTTTCCGTGAATTGTCGATGGTATGTCACATGACTACCACGAAGCCATTGCCGCAGGAAGTACGCTGGTACGGGTAGGAAGCAAAGATTTTCGGAGAACGAAATTTATTAATCAGGAGCCAACTAAAAAACATATTGCTATGACCGATTTAAAAACTACTTTCGCAGGGCTTTCCCTTAGGAACCCTATAATCATCAGTAGCTCGGGGCTGACCAACAGTGTCGGCAAAAACAAGAAGTTGGCCGAAGACGGAGCCGGTGCTATCGTTCTGAAATCACTGTTCGAAGAACAAATCATGCTGGAAGCAGATCAACTGAAAGATCCGGCTTTTTATCCGGAAGCAAGCGATTATCTGGAAGAATATATCCGTGAACATAAATTATCTGAATACCTGACTTTAATCAAAAAGAAAAGAAGGTATGCCCCATTCCTGTCATTGCCAGCATCAACTGCTACACTGATTCCGGAATGGATTGACTTTGCCAAAGATGATTGAAGAAGCCGGTGCCGACGCATTGAAATCAATATCCTTGCCTCTGCAGTCGGACATGCAATATACATACGGTTCTTTCGAACAACGTCACATTGATATTCTCCGCCACATTAAAAAAACAATCAAGATACCTGTCATCATGAAATTGGGGACAACCTGACTAATCCTGTAGCACTGATCGATCAGTTGTATGCCAACGGTGCGGCGGCTGTTGTTCTCTTCAACCGATTCTACCAGCCGGACATCAATATCGAAAAGATGGAGCATATTTCAGGCGAAATATTCAGCAATGCTTCCGACCTCGCCATTCCGCTTCGTTGGATCGGAATTGCGTCCTGCAGTAGTAGACAAGATCGACTATGCAGCTTCCGGTGGTGTTGCCAATGCAGAATCAGTAGTCAAAGCTATTCTTGCCGGTGCTTCGGCTGTAGAAGTTTGTAGCGCAATCTACCAGAATACAAACGCATTCATCGGCGAAGCCAACCGCTTCCTCTCCGCATGGATGGAACGCAAAGGGTTCAGGAATATAGCTCAATTCAAAGGCAAACTGAATATTAAGGATGTTCAGGGTGTTAATACATTCGAACGTACACAGTTCCTGAAATATTTCGGAAAGAAAGAATAAGGAAAAAGTATACTAGAATCAATAAAGAAAACGGTGAACAAATTGTGCCGGCGCAACAGGATGTTCACCGTTTACTTTTTTAATCACTTATTAATTTATCTTTAATCTGTTATAACAGGTTGCTTGCCAATTCACTCAACTCGCTACGCTCACCTTTCAGCAAATTGACGTGGGCAAAGATATTTTGCTCTTTCATACGATCAATCATATATACCAAGCCATTGGACTGACTATCCAGATAAGGTGAATCAATCTGATCGATATCTCCGGTAAATACCATTTTCGTGCCTTCGCCTGCCCGGGTAATGATCGTTTTTATTTCGTGCGGAGTAAGATTCTGAGCTTCATCAATGATGCAATAAGTTTCGCTCAAACTACGTCCACGAATAAATGCCAAAGCTTCAATAACCAACTGCTCGCTTTTCTGCATATCTTCTATGCGCTTCACTTCGGTAGAGTTTGTAGCAAACTGACGTTTTATGACGTTCAGGTTATCAAACAACGGCTGCATATAAGGAGCTACTTTTTCCTGTGCGTCTCCCGGAAGGAAACCGATATCCTTATTGGAAACGCCACAACGGGACGTGCCAGCAAAATCTGTTTGTAATCCGTCAGCTTGCCCAAAGCAGCAGCCAAAGCCAGCAAAGTCTTACCTGTTCCCGCTTTTTCCTGTCAGAGCCACCAGTTTGATGTTCGGGTCATTCAGAATCTCAAAAGCAAAACTCTGTTCCGCATTCCGTGGTTCGATTCCATAATTCTTACCCTTCATCACACGGATAATAGAATGGGTAAAAGGATTGTAGCGTGCCAATACACTATTCCGGTCACTCTTCAATACAAAACATTCATTGGGATGAATCAAATCCTTAAAGTCAAATTCACTCAAGTCAATGCCTTCCTTTGAAGAATAAATACGGTCGATCAATGCCGGATCTACATTTTCAAAAATCTCATTAGATTTCTCCGAACACATCTACATTTACCACCTTATCCGTAATATAATCTTCGCAAAGCAGACCGATTGAACGGGCTTTCATGCGCAGATTCACATCTTTGGTCACTAAGATAGATTTCATTTTCGGATACTTGTCGGTCAGGTATTCGGTTGCCGCCAAAATCAAATGATCGGGTTTCTTTATAGGAAACGATTCCCACACTTTGGCAGCCGGCACATTGCTTGTCACGACAAACAGACGTCCCAATCCTTCGCCAAAGCTTCACTCCTGTCGGAGAAAAGTTCCCTCGTCGCTTGTCAGCACATCCAATTCGCGCACGAACTCACGAGCATTGAAATTTATCTGCTCGTTTCCTTTTTTGAACTTATCCAGTTCTTCGAGTACAACAAGAGGGAGGTAAATATCATTTTCCTGGAAATTCTTCAAGCAATTATAATCGTGAAGAATAACATTGGTGTCTAGCACAAAATTTTTTCTTAGTTCCCATGATTTCTTAGATTTAAATGTTGATATTTTGCAATCTCATTCGCCAATCCCCCATTTATAGTCAGATTGACGGTTCTAAAGATAAACAAATTAGTGGGCAATAAAGATTGCCCGACGTTAAATATTATAAAACATGGACTATCAGAACACTTTAAAGTACTTATATGAGAGTGCGCCAATGTTTCAACAAATAGGAGGCAAAGCATATAAGCCGGGTTTAGAGACCACACACAAATTGGACGAACATTTTGGGCATCCTCATCAACAATTCAAGACGATACATATCGCCGGAACCAATGGAAAAGGATCCTGTTCACATACCATCGCAGCCGTATTGCAGTGCGCCGGTTACCGGGTAGGACTATTCACCTCCCCTCATTTAATCGACTTCCGCGAACGTATCCGTATCAACGGTGAGATGATACCGGAAGAGTATGTAGTCAATTTCGTAGAAGAGCATCGCTCTTTCTTCGAGCCGCTGCACCCTTCATTCTTCGAACTGACCACCGCTATGGCATTCCGTTATTTTGCCGACAGAAAAGTAGATGTAGCCGTTATCGAAGTAGGAATGGGCGGAAGATTGGACTGTACGAATATCATCCATCCGGATTTGTGTGTTATCACCAACATAGGCCTTCGACCACACCCAATATCTGGGTGACACGCTGACGAAGATTGCCAAAGAGAAAGCCGGAATTATCAAAGAAGGAGTTCCGGTCGTTATCGGCAGAGCCCAAGGGGCAGTGAAACGTGTATTTACCATGAAAGCTAAAGAAAAGAATGCGCCTATCGAATATGCCCGTGAAAATGCCCGGTACTGGGACATGGAAATAGTTCCTTATTCGAAATTGCAAGAAATAAGACCGATGATGGACAACACAATTCAGAGCATGCACGAAATGATCGAAGCAATGGACGAACAATCAGAAGAAGAGGCAAAACCAGATGCGGCAAGCATTACTCATGTTAGACCTGTCAGACAGTCTACGTACGCTAGACCAGATACTCGACAAAAGAAAAAGATGCTATCAAAATCCACAATGAGATGTTTCCTTTCGGACTTTTCACAGAGTTGAGCGGAGCTTACCAATTCGAAAATATGTTTACCATCCTAAAAGCCCCTTGCGACACTGACCCGTCTGAACTACAACATCAGATCCCAGGACTATCGCGCAGGTCTTGCAAACGTATGTCAGCTCACCGGTCTGATGGGGCGTTGGCAGAAAGTACACAGCTATCCGGATATTATCTGTGACACGGGACATAATGTTGATGGAATCGAATATATCCATGTACAGCTCAATGCCATTCACAAAACCTTCGATCAGGAGATCCATATTGTATTCGGCATGGTCAATGACAAAGACATCCGGGGGTTCTGCGAGCATTGCCGAAATATGCCACCTATTATTTTACCAAAGCAAGCGTTAAACGCGCGCTTCCGGAAAATGAACTACTGGCATTGGCAGAAGAAGCCGGATTGAAAGGCACCGCCTACCCCACTGTTGTAGAAGCCTGTACAGGGCGGCAAAAAAAGACTGCCCCCCAAAGACTTCATCTTTGTGGGAGGCAGCAGTTTCATTGTCGCCGATCTGTTAGCGAACCGCGATACACTCAATCTCTACTAACGCATCCTTTGGCAGAGCTTTTTACGGCAACCGCCGAACGTGCCGGAAAGGCTCCGTCAAAATACGTGGCATACACACCGTTCATCCCTGCAAACAGGGACATATCCTGAAGAAAGACAGTGGTTTTGGCAATGTTTCCCATTGTCAATCCTGCTTCTTCAAGAATGTGTTTGATATTCTCCAACGACTGGCGAGCCTGTCCTTCTATCCCTTCAGCCATCTGTCCCGTAGCGGCATCAATAGGCAACTGACCGGACACAAATACCATACCATTGGCTTCTATCGCCTGACTATAAGGGCCGGATAGCCCCGGAGCTTTCTCACTGCAAATTACTTTTTTCATATATATTTTTTTTCTGTTTACCGAATTTCAAAGATAAAAATAAATTTCGCGAGTAAGATTGACAAATCTGTTTCTTTTTATTATCTTAGCAGCTGATGAGCAAGCATAATTACGACATATTCATAAGTTACCGTAAAAGATGTTCGGGCGACAAGCCTGAAATGCTACAACTGATGCTGGAAGAATCCGGATTCCGCAAAAGGGTGAGCCTTTTGATAAAGACAATTTAAACGGTCGGTTTGATGTTGAGTTGATTCGCCGTATTGATGAGTGCAAAGACTTCATTATGTTTATGGTGCCGGAGACGTTTACAACGATCCGCCCGCTCAATGAAGAAGCGGTCGAGACAGGCGAAAAAGCAACATGGGACATGGAAGAAGTGGCTTTCTACGAACGGATGGCATCCTTGACCTATGAAGAGTTTGAAACGGAAATTAAGCAGATCAGCCATACCGGAGAAATCGATTTTGTCCGGATAGAATTAGGCCGTGCGTTACACCGCCGGAGTAGAAACCCCAAACAGATAAATATCATTCCGATTGCTCCGCAGGAAAGTGAAAGCTATGATTTCGCCACCCTGCAACTACCACCGGACATTAGCGGATTAAAAGATTTTCAAGCCTGTATTTTACAGCAACTCACGAGTAGCCCGATTCAAAGATATAAAGGGTGACCTCCTGAAACAAATGTTATCAAAACCTTCTTATGTATCTGCCAAATGGCTTGTGATGACTTTCATTGCTCTATCATTAATAGTAGCAGGAAGCAAAACTTATACTTCCATCCAAAGAACGGCAGAACAAAAACTGGAATTCAAGGATTGCCGCACTTATGACGATTATAGTAGTTTCATAAAGAAACACCCGGACAGTCCTTTGAAATCTACATGCGACTCCATCCTGCATGAATTCAATGCACTCCGGAATGACGGACGCGCTTCCGTAAACAACACCGGAAACAGGGATATAAAAAGACAGAGAGAAAGAATGGGTAGACGTAAAATGGAATCCCACAATCACACTGCCCCAGCCCGCTCCCTTGGTGGACATGATGAATAATATGCTGCTGATTCCGGCCAAAAAAACAAAGAATTCATCATGGGGAAAACTATGGGAAAAGGATATGACTCACCGCAGCACACCGTTGTATTAAGTTCCGATTATTATATGTGTAAATACGAAGTAACACGTTCGTTGTGGTATGCCATTATGAATGACTCCATTGTTACGGAAGAAGGCATGCTGCCTATGACACATATAACGTGGAATGATGCAGAGGCCTTCACCAAGAAACTGAACAAGCTCACCTGGTTTACCTTTTTCCCTCCCTACGGAGGCGCAATGGGGAGTTGCAGCCGCCGGAGGCGAAAGCTATCCTTATGCCGGTTCAGACAACATTCGTGATGTAGCCTACTATGCCTCCAATGCCAATGAACGCCTGCATCCCGTTGGCGAGAAACGCGAAAACGGATTCGATTTATACGACATGTCAGGCAACGCCGCCGAATGGTGTACAGACTGGATGAGCCGGTATGAAAAACACGGGTCACAGATCCCCCAAGGTCCGGCAGAGAATCCCGGACACCATAAAAAATAGTGAGAGGAGGCAGCTACCTGGCCAACTGAACGATGATATGGACATTCGCCATCGTAGCGTACAGACTTACGATACATCAGAACCACATATCGGATTTCGTGTGGTACTTAATCCTATTCAATAACACTATGAATGCAGAATAAAAATGAGCAGGAAAACTATTTTCAGAGTATTCATCCTCCTGTTTTTTTTCCATCGGAGGGCAAATGAGTGCCAATGCACAGACAACGACACCCCTTTGAAACGGTGTTCGACGCCTGTAAGAAAGCATGTGAAGCATTGGACGGCGGCTTTGCCAGTGGCGAACAACTGCTGGCAGTAAAGCAAAACGCTGCGTGATGCAGCCCCTATCCCATTAACCGTCAAACAAACCAAGGGCGATGTCTTTGAGCCTGAAAGGACATCTGGTATTTGACTACGAATTCATTCAAGCCTGCGTTGATAATGAAACAATCTATGAAATTGCGGACAAGTATGCGGCAGAAGCGAGGATGAGAGGTGATAAGGACTCCCGCCAACAAAGTAAGATTAGATACCAAAATGGTGGCTGCCGGTCAGACCTGTACTTTCGAGATTCCGAGCCTTGTTCGGGAACCTCGCAGATAGGCTGTGTGGCAGAGGTGAATCGCTCTTTTTCAGTTGGAAAATAAAGACAATCGGTTATCAATCGAAAAGTGAACGGGAATACAAATGTAATGACAGCGTCCGGAAAGGTCTTCCCTTCCGAAAAGAAAAAAAGGTTAGCTCGGATGAACGATATAAAATCATCGTCTCGATCACCAATAAAAAGCAAGAGAGACGGGAGCTTTGCCTTGATCTTATTTTTAATCCACTAAAATCTCTATTATATGCGACAATTCATTCTATCTCTATTAGCCTGTCTATGTCTGACAGCCTACTCACAGACTACAAGCCAAGCCGACCTACTGGTTGAAGAAGCTCAAAAACTAGAAAGTAAACAAGATTACCCAACTGCCATTACCAAACTGAAACAAGCGGATGAATTATATGTCAAAACAGGAAAGACACAGAGTGCGGAACGCGCTACCTGCCTGCACATTCTCGGCCGTTGTTATCTGAATCTGGAACGTCCCGAAGGACTAACCTATACACAAATGGCAGCAGATATGCGCAAGACCATACTGGGCGAAACAAATATCAAATACATTTCCTCCCTGAACAACACAGGACTACTACCTGACTGTTGCAAAAAGACTATCCTAAAGCAGCAGAAATTCATGGCAAGACATGGGAACTGTGCAGTCGCATTCAGCCCCCGTCCTGAACAGGCATTCATGTTTCATATCAATCTCGCCCGCTGCTACATAGCTTTAGGAGAAATGGACAAAGCAAAGTGCCATCGTAGAAGAGGAAATAGCCATCAGTAAAAAGATGTATGGCGAAAAGTCCCTTTCAGTTGCCCGTCAACTCCAGCAGATAGGTTCGTTGTACTACCTGTCGGGACGTAAAGATGTAGGAGTCACTTATTATGAGCAGGCCTTCAACATCTTTCCTGACGATTCAAAAAGAATACGAGCAACTTCTCGATTGGATATCATCCATCTACGTGGAACTGAACAATCAGCCGAAAGTATTAGAATACATGAAATTGGTAGAAAGGCTCACAATAAAAAAAGAATTGGAAAAAGCCTTGCGACGAACCTGATTGCCTGACCGAGCGTGCCCAGTATTTTGCCAGCATAGGTAACAATGATAAGGCAAGGGCACATTTTCTGGATGCTTTAAAGAAATGCGATGTGAATACTGATAAGGAGATTGTTTTTAAAGTACGCCACAACTATGCGCAATTTCTTTCCGGAATACAAGATCACGCATCTGCCCGGCGAATACTACGAACTGGCAGCAGACATCCTTCGCAACAATCCTGCCGAACAGGCTAAATTTGCATTGGAATCTTATCTGGGCGGACTCAATTATAGCATTGCCGCCAAGTATGAGGCCTCCAATCGTATGCTCAACCAGGCACTGTCGGTTTATGCACAGATGTTGCCGGACAAACTGGACAAAAATATGTAGACGCCTCCGTTGCATTGTGCCGTAACTACGGATTCACCAAGGAGTACGGAAAAGCCCCTCGAAATACTCACAAAAGCCGAAAAACTGCTTCCGACGGGTGATAAGTCAGATAAGATGGGGGAAATTCTGCGTTCCAGAGGCAGTATCTTATACCGACAAAAAAACAATATGCAGAAGCAGCAGCAAACTACCAACAGGCTGCAGACATTTACAAAATTCTTCCCGGCAGTGATGTAAAATATCAGGATGCACTTAGCAGTCTGAATCGTTGCCACACCATGATGGGCAATGAGACAGCAGCCAGGCAGACAGAACAGGATGCCGAACGTCAACGAATGGCGGTTTTAAACAGGCTATTGAAAGAGAATCTTGAACAATTGGACGCTTATCGCCTGCAATGGGGAGAAGACGGTTTTGATGTATGTCTCCGCATTAGGGACTATCGCTGACATCTACTATACCCAAGGACAGACCGACAAGGCATTAGCCTATATGGAACCTTTCCTCTCCAGCGAAACAACCGCGCTGCGTAATCTTTTCCGTCTCTCGAAAGCCGATGAACGCCTGGCATTCTGGAAGGATATCCGTTCCTCACTGGACAGTATTCCCCTCCGTGCAGCCAATATCGCCGCAACAGGTACACCTGAACAAAAACAACGTTTTGCCCGGTTAGGTTACGATGCATTATTGTTTTCAAAAGGTATTATGCTCAATTCGTCTATTGAACTGGAGTCTCTGATCCGCGCTTCGGGAGATAAATCCCTGCTCGACCAATACAACAAGGCTACCCTTATGGCGGAACAAATTTTATCCATGCAAAGTGAACTCCCGAATGCAACCAATCAGACGGAAGCACGGAAAAATATCATCCGCCAGAAAGAGGAGTATGAACAGCTGCAACTGGACTTGATGCGAAAATCTACTGATTTCGGCGACTATACCCGTTATCTTTCTGTCAAATGGCAGGACGTACAAAAGCATCTGCATGGAAACTCCATCGCCATAGAATTTGCTCTCATAGACGATGAACTACTAGCTCCGGACAAACACCTGACCGCTTTCGTACTTCGTCCGGGTGACGTGTCTCCCCACCGCAATCAAGTTAATGAGTCAGAAATTGCTATCGAAAGAGATGCAATCGCCTACGGCTTTCACCACAACCGAAAACGGGGGCACATTTCTGGAAAGTGCTGGATGAATATATCAGCAAAGCGGATACTATTTATTTTTCACCTGACGGGATACTTCATCAGTTACCTGTAGAATATCTTCCGTATGGAGCGGGTAACCTGCCGTTAGCATTCCAGAAAGCCGTCTATCGTTTATCGTCAACAAAAAGAAATCGCACTCGACAAAGCTTCTTCACTGAACTACTCATCAGCCGCACTTTTCGGAGGATTAGACTACGAAATGGCTTCAACCAAAGTTCGCAATATTGTTTCTACAGATCATAACTCCGGGAAATTCCGTAACGGACAGAATGGGTATCATGAGTTACCATATACGCTCAATGAAGTAAATAACGTAAATTCCTATTGAAAGAAAAGAAGATTAAAACCAATCTATTCGTAGGTGAAAACGGAACGGAAAAGCAGTTCCGGGCACTCGACGGCAAAAGCTGTTTCGTTGATTCACATAGCTACTCACGGAGACTATAAAGAATTGAAGCAACGTGAAGCCGATGATGCGATGAAGCATTGCTTCCCTGATTATGTCCGGCGCCAATGCCACGGAAGAGAATAACGACGGACTGCTCCGTGCAGATGAAATCAGTACACTAAACCTCCGCGGTTGTCGTATGGTTGTTCTTTCTGCCTGCAACACCGGTCAAGGTACTCTTGGTGCGGATGGTCTTTTCGGTCTTCAACGAGGCTTTAAGAATGCAGGAGTACAAACCATCCTCATGACACTTTCAGCAATGTTGTTGACGACCAGGCCTCCATGCTTCTCATGACTAAATTCTATGAGAACATCATTTCAGGGTTATCCGAACGACAGGCTCTTATAAAAGCGCAACAGTACCTTCGTGAGAACGGATATGCAGACAGTAAATATTGGGCACCATTTATCTTGTTGGATGCAGGCAAATCGCCTATTCCTCATCCTTCGAAATCTTGAACCCTAGTTTCATAATCAGTTTCAAAGGTTTCCACCGAAGAATTTCTGTCGTACACCTTTTCTTCTTCAGGTAATTCTTCATACGGAACCAGGCACGGATGCTGCTTCAACACATCATCCCGCTTTTTTCCATACGTCCAACCTTGTTCTATTCTGGTTTTCGACCAGACTTCATGAACATTCTTAGCCATCTCTTCTACCAAATATTCCAACTCCTTCGGGAGTTGGATATGTCCTGTATCCACCGGATTGGGAATATACTCTTTCATTTTATGATTCATTATTTATATATTAGCGGAACAATTTCCAATCTATCTTTTTTACCACAATGACTGCAATAGATTTGGTCCATAAAAATAGACGCACCACATTCACAGACTTTGGCATCACCTTCATTCTTCAATTTTCTCATCAGGCTCATTATGAAGAGCCGTATCGCCCTGTTTGATAATACTATACCCCAGCTTTTTCATCAGCTTGATCGTATCAAACGCCATACGTCGATCATATTCTTTTTCCGAATAAGGAAGCATGGAATAAGGCACCATGTCCGGGAGTCTCTTTCTTCTCGTCATCCCTCTGCGGTCCATAAGTCCATCCCTCTTCCTGGCGCTGGTCGCCCAGATTTCGTGCGCATTTTCAGCAATGGCTTCACGCAATTCAATCAAATCAGTGCTCAATTCAACATCTTCCAGATCAATATAGGCGCGGATTATAATCCAGATCAGGCACTTTCACTCTCGCAAGATACGCTTTTGCATCATTCCATGCCGCAATAAAGTGATCCTTGGGATACCGTACTTTCCTCTCCTGTTGCAGGATCATAAAGCGTCACTTCCTCTTCATTTACGTCAAGCACTACTGCTGCATGATAAGCAATTTCCTCCTCACTATTTCCCGGCAACCGGCAACTATTTACCACAACAATCGCATCATGTCCGGCGGCCTTGAGGGCACGTATGACACTGTCAATACTGGAACCATAACTGCGCATCACAATCAATCCGCGTTGTTCGAGCAGGCGGTACCTACACTATGCAAAGGAGTTCCCCTCTCCCTCAACCAACTGTTATTCATGGCCTCCTCCGAGAGTTCATCCGAATTATATTCAATCTTTCTACGTTTCAAAATAAACTGCTCACACTGGAAATCACAAAGATTACCTTCCGATTTGCTGCCATCTGCGCCATTGGCAGGAAGTCCGTTTCTTCATCATCAGCCTCCCATCATGGCATCCAACTGTTGAGACAAGATAAATTCCTCTTGCAAACTTTCATCAGTCGCCAGATATTCAAGTACCAAAGCTGTTTCTTCAGCATTCGTCTTACCTTCTTCAAAAGCAGCCAACAATTCTTCGGTTATCATATTTTTATCTTTTGTTTTCATACTTCTTCTTATCATTCATAGCTAAGTGAGCCAATGCTGCCAGCGCACGCTTTTTAATATTGTACAGATTAGCAACAGTTATTCCCATAGATAATGCTAAAAATTCAGGTTCGACCTCTTTGAGTACTAATTCCCTGATGACCATCACATACCGCTTATTCGACATCAGATCGAACAAACGTTCCAAATCAATCTTTGCGGCTATTTTCGATTCAGAGTCGTCTATTTCTTCTTCATGATTCTGCTCATAAAGAGGCTCTTTACTCTCGTCTTCTATCATCTGTTCACGTTTTTTCCGGGAACAGAAAAAACGAATTGCCACAATCTTAATCCATGTTCCAATGGTGCTACGTCCCTCAAAATTACGAAGAACGGCAGCATCATTCTTCATTAGATGATAGTAGAGTTCGCTGATACATTCATCGTAATCAACCTGGTAATCAAATATCGCCTTAATTACATTGATAAACAACGGACGATATTTTTATGTTGAAAAACCAATCGGTGATTTTTTTCATCCCGATTGATTAATCCGTCGACTATTTCCTGATCTGTCATATAGTTAGTTCTTTTTCAATCTAAAACTTAGCTCAACCACACACTGGTCATAAGGGATGGTTTCCGGATATTTACTTCTTAAAATATCATTATCGACGATGCATTTATGCTTCTTCTGCTGAAAGTCTTTATCTCCGTCACACGTTACAAATCCTTGCAGTTCCATACATGCATTCCAACGCAAATGTTCGCACTTACTCAAATTATCAAATAATGTACTGGAAACAACGTCACAAACCTTAGAATAGTTCAATGTATGGGCATCACGCTGCGTCAGGCTCAACCATCTCTTTCAATCTTTCCTTATTATCTTTGCCATCCTCTCCCATGGCCCGGCTAAAAACTTTTTGGTATCGATATGCCATACATTAGCCCTATCCTGCTCTTCCTGATAAGCCAATTTAATTTGTGCATCCAAGCTATGCTTGTCCTGCAATGCCTCTCTACGCGCATTCCATTCTTCTTCCGCTGTTTGCTTCAGGCTTTCCTTCGCTTTCTTCTTCTCTTCAATTTCCTTCTCATTCGTTTCAGGCATTGCGTCAATCATAATTTTCTGATATGCATAATAAAATTCCTTTGCCAATACTTCAAGCACATCTGTCGATACCACATCGTACGAGAATATTTCTTCCTGCGCTCCAAAAGTTATGATTACATCCGGGTATTGCCATAAATATTAAAAATACTCTTTTATTTGCTTCACCTGAATGGTGTTGCAACTTCCATTGACGCGCAGATAAATCCTAAAATCATTGAAACAATCCTTTCTATATCGATAGGCATATTCGTAGAGATCAATCGCCAATGCCATCCCTTCATTATCATTTCCTATAGCAATTACAACATAGTTTAGATCATGAATGATTTCAGAAAATTTTTCCCAAAAACGTTCGGAATGGATAGACATTTCTTCACACCATTCCAACTCATTTTTCCTCTCCTTCAAGGCAGGTGCTTTCATTAAAAAAATCACCTTTCAATTCATCTATATGTTCATCAACCACATATATTTTTTGAGGGTTCCTATTGCCATTTACATCGATCAATGCCCCAAACTCATATAGAAAACGAAATGCATCACGTCCGGTTTCTCCAAAGCCAATAATCATCGACGTAAAAAGGTTTCTTTACACAAGCCTTCGATGTATCGACATCTACAAAATTCACGGGGTGATTCCTCACATTCTTTTTAATTGCAATACAGCAAGATTAGACGAGTCGATGATATGAATCTGATGTTTCAACCCATCACATATTTCCAACTTCTGGTTCTGGTTGTTCTTACGCGCATGGCAATAAATCTGAACCTGATTATGGACTCTATCTTCTTTACATTTCGCTATTTCCTTAAAAACAGACACCGCCTCCAGATTCAGTTCTTCATTGGGAGACAAGAAATAGAAAGTTGCCTGCGGGTACTTCTTGATTAGGTTTCCCAATCTCCTCAATCGAGATATTTGTATAAATCAAATTCCGATTTGACTTTATCTATAACCCTTAGTATGTGATTCCAAATTTAGAGTTAACCAGTATGCCGTCGCTCTTCTATCTTTTCTATGAATTTTTCAGTTCCGTCATGAGACGAATTAAAGAAATGACTGAATGTGAACCGGCCATGAGAACTGCTTTCATTAGCAGAAAGCAACCTCACGAAAATGAACTTACAATTCTCCCATCCTTCTTCATTCTTCCCCTTTGGCTCTGCCGCTTTTTTTTTCTTATACTGTTAGCCAGCAATATCGCATTATCATTGACACCCCAGAAAATAAACAGCCGGCATTTCTTCTTTTCTTGAAAGATTCGCCATACATAACCGCACCCATGAGATGAATCTGAATCCTAACAGTTTGATGATAAAAAACCGCACTCACTATAACGGTACCAGGAAATGTATCACAGAAAATATCGTCATGTAGAAAGGATCATGATGCAGATCTTCAGGAACCTCAAAAGATCGGAATGCGAAGCGAACATTTCCATAGAAGACAGAGCAGACCTAAACGTCAACGCTATCGAATTACTATCACTCCCTCCCTCATTAAAAGCATACCAATATATCAGGAAACCTGCAATAAATACCGTACCTGCAATCCATTTCAGGTTATCCACTAAGAATTTCCGTTTCTTAAAAAAGCAGGTATACTAAACCTATCCCGATAATGATTAACAAAAGGGTAGAATATCCCCATTGATTTAAAAAACAAGGGTCTGTCGCGTGCTGTGCATTGCATTCACCAGTTTGAGAGATTACTGTGCTTAACATATACATATTCGATAGATTGATTATTTATTCTACAAATTTATACAAAATATTGAATAACAAACAGATTAGTAACAAAAAAAACCCTCCTGCAAAACGAATTTTGCAAGAGGCTTTCTTATTTCTTCTTTAATAAGATTATTCAGCCTTTTTTTTTCTTTATTCTCCTCCGCTGGGCTTCTGCAGGTGCGGGAGCATCCTCCACCGGCTTGTCAACTTTCACCTCTTCTCTTGAAACGTTTACAGTCACATTTACAGAAGCAGGCTGTGCCTGATATGGCATACGGTTTTTTCGGATCTGCTCCGTAAGGATTAGGACCTACCGTACCATCTGCAAACAACATATACAATGCAAAAATCCAACCAATGATAGGCACACAGCACAACAAAATCAGCCAACCGGATTTGTTTAAGTCGTGCAGACGTTTCACACCCTGTGCCAAAGAGAACCAAATGGAAGCAATCATAGCAGCAAGACCGATCAATAAACCAAATACTGATCCACCGGCCGATCCGCTGGCAGCACCCAAAATAAATGTACCTACACCAAGTGCCCATGCAATACTAAACACTATACCACCAACAATGCCTGACAGGAAATATTCGATTCTACGAATACGACCGTCAAAAGAAAAAGGAGCTTTTGAACATAATTTATTAATTTTATATGAATAAATAAGTGAGTTATTATTCGTGTTTCTCAATATGGAAGCAAAGATATAAAAAAAAATTAAATAGAGAAAGCATTTAGGCAAAAAAGAACGAAAAAGTGCCCCATTTTCTGTAGAAATCACAATCTCACTCCATCCCAATGCATCACTGCCACCCATTCTTTCGGCTGACAAGTTCCGTGAGAACAGTGAGGAACTGTAGCAACCACCAAGTCACAATTGGAAGATAGTACAATTCTTAATTCTTTCAGCAACATATCCAGGCTGAATAATCAAATGAAGATATTTCGTCATACACCGGATCACCCGTACATACTGATAAATGCACATATCCTCCCCGCCTTATCTCCCCTAATGTTTTAGGAGAGATAGCGAATTCGCTTATGAAAAAACTGTTACTGAAAATACGATCCATATCCATTAAAGCCAATACCAAATTGCTTAAAAAACTCATAAGGTTCCTGTTTTTCTTTTGCCATGTCATTCTATGATTAATAAATTATAATATTTTCATTTTTTATTTGCTTTATCAAGTGCTATCCACATAGGGAAGCAACCCTATTTTTAATATCCCGACCTTTGTTCCCGTTATCTGATAGTCAGGTAGCTCAATCTTACAAAAACAATTTTATATGAAAGTTCTAGAAGAAATCAAAGTCTCGGTTTATGAAAAATGTGTATTCAAAAAAGCCCAAAGTCATGTCTTTCCTTGAAGTCATTATTATGTGTATTCATCCGATCTATGCCTCCATCATAAACGCTATTCGGCGGTACTATGCAGATGGAGATCATGCTGCCGCACAGAAGCTGAAAAATCAACTCCCTGCTTCACTCCGGCAGGTACATTCAATGGAGCGCATGCTATCAAACACTTCCTCCTCCCCAGTCATATTGTCGGACTCGATTACGACCACGTAAAAATCGTCTGGAAGTCATTCAACGTTGCGCGGCAGATCCGGCACACAGTAGCGGCAATAGAAAGTCCCTACCGACGGGTGAAAGTTTTCGCCTATGTAGAAGGTATCGAAAACCGCCATCGTGAAGGGCAGCAACTAGTGAGCCGCTACTACAATCAACTGCTGGGATTGGAGAGTGACCCGGCATGCAAGGACGAAAGTCGCCTGTGTTATTTCAGTTATTCCCCCAACGGATATGTTGCGGCGCTCTATCAGGCATTTGTGTTGGAGCCATTATAAAAGAAGAAAAAACACTTTCTTCTGAAAATGAAAAAGTGCTTCCTCCTTTCCCCTTCAGGATAACCCTACGGAAAATACTTCTGAAGAAGGAATCGCCAAATTTATTTCGTCCTATATTTTCTTTCATCCCTAACAAGCCGGTCAGCGCCATTCCAACGTCTTCAAACTTGCCTGCGAAGCCTGCCGCCGACACTATCCCCAGAAAAGCATATTACGCGAACTTACTGTATTTTTTCGAGCACACAGATTTTCGTGCCGAAGAACTGACAAGCGTATTATCATCTGGTTACAAACAAGTTAACAATGAACATGCACCAGTTCCTCCAGCTTAGCGCCCCCCCTTTCAAAAAAGGACATAAGGACAAAAAAGACAATATAGTACTGCAGAAAATTCCGACCGCACGACGAAGCCTATTGGCTGGGAGAAGAATTCCGAAAAGAACTCCTTTATTTCCTCGCAGTTTGTACAATAATCTTCCCGACCTACTGAATGATTGCATCATCGAAGACGCGAGTGACCGCGAGCAAGACATCTCCTCCTTTCCGATCTCACAGCGCTAAGTGCGGTACTTCCACAAACTTTTGGAATTTATAATCATCAAAAAGTATTCCACTCATTTGTTCTGTGTTATCTTTTTTTCTTCTGCCGGTAGTGGCAAAAGCATTGCTCAAACCGGACGCTATTTATTGGAAGAAATACAGGCCGAAATACTGTCTTACCAGTGAATCCATGCAAAAAAACTACCATACAGCGCACAACACTTGGCAAGCAGAATGTCAGCAAAAAAGGAAAAAAGGAGATACATATTCCGAAGAACCTCAACGACCTCCTTTCAAAATGCTATTCATTCCTGCTACTACCAGCTATAGCCGTATGCAGATCCAAATGCGGGACAACGGTCCGCAAGGAAGCATCATATTCGATACCGAGGCACAGACGCTGGCTACAGCCAATCATCTGGATTGCGGCAATTTTGACGATATGCTCCGCAAGGCTTTTGAGCACGAAAATATAGATTCTTCCTACAAAGCCAACGGCCTCATTCCGATCTATATACGCCATCCTAAATTGGCTTTGTTCTGACGGGTACTCCCGGACAAATAGACAGTTTGCTAAGCAGTTGCGGGAACGGACTCCCCAGCCGTATTCTGACTTACACTTTCCGCGAAGTTCCTCACTGGAAAGAAATGGGCGATGACTGCGTCTCATTGGAAGATTCTTTCAAGCCGATTGCGCATCGTGTCTCCGAATTATATCACTTCTGTCTGGCCCATCCTGTTCTATTTCATTTCAACCGCCTGCAATGGCACCGTCTGAATGAGATTTTCTCACGTATGCTGTCCGAGGTAGGCATGGAAGGCAACGATGACCTCCAAGCTGTAGTGAAGCGCTATGCCTTTCTGGTGATGCGTATCAGTATGATCCAGACCCGTATCCGGCAATTTGAAGCAACCGATCTTTCTCCCGAGATTTATTGCACGGACGCTGATTTTGAGCGTTCTCTTCAAATCGTTCTATGTTGTTACGAACATAGCCGGCTGTTGCACTCATCCATGCCTGTCCCTTCGGTCCGTCCACTGAAAAATCCGGACATTATTCGCAATTTCGTCAATGAGTTGCCTGACAGCTTCACTACAGACGAAGCGATCCGGCTCGGCGCAAAATACGATTTCAACCTTCGTAAGGTTACACGTCTGCTAAAATCGCTTAATGGAGTAAAGATCAATAAGATATCCCATGGTTCCTATACCAAGATGAATGAGCAATAGTCACATCTGTCCTTTTTGTCCTTTTGTCCTTTTGAAGAGTCGGAAAAACATCGGGAGATTTGAAAAAAAACATCTCAATAATTGAAATCAAACATTGGGAAGTTTCGATACAAATCTCCCGATGTTTTTTCTTTTTATCTGTGCGCCTGTGTGCGTCATTATGCGTCATGCCGCTTTCCCGATGTAGTACTTTTGTCATGTAATCGATTACAAAGTTATCAGAAATTAACAATTAAAATTTAAAAAGTTATGGCACAGAATTACACTCTCATGGCTCGTAAGAACCTGTTGAAACCTAGTGAAACTCCGAAATTTTATGCAGTGGCGCGTAGCGGTCGTAAAAAGTGACGGTCAAGGAAGTTTGTAAACGTATCACTGAACGCTCTTCTTATTCCAAAGGGGAACTGGAAGGTTGTATCGGTGAGTTCCTGCTCGAAATAGTCAGCACGTACTGGATGAAGGAAATATCGCCCAAATGGGTGACCTGGGCAATTTCCGCATGAGCATCAAAACGGGCACTCCTACCGATACGGTAAAGGAATTCAAGACATCGTGCATCGATAAGGGCAAAGTACTCTTTTATCCCGGAAGTGATCTCCGCAAATTGTGTAAGACATTGGATTATACATTGTATAAAAGTGATTCTTCCACTGATTCGGATAAAGATCCGCTTCCTGATGACGGTGATGATAATCAAGGGAGGTTCCGGCAGCGGGGAAGCTCCGGACCCGGCAGCTTAATCAACCGATTGTTGTTGGGTTATTGAGTTCAAAATGTATAAGTATTTATTCTTTAATTCAAATTTATATGAAAAAGCAACTTTGGAAAAACATTCTCCAGTTTATTGTAACTATTGCAACGTCGGTCATTTCGGCCTTGGGTGTAACATCCTGTATGGGACAGTAATCTTCTGATCATCTATATGGAAAAACCAGAAGATAATTATCTCCCCCGTGAGATTAAGTTGTTGGTGATTCATTGCAGCGCTACGCGCTGCAATGTTCCCTTCACCGTAGAACAACTTCGGCAATGTCACCTGCAACGCGGATTTAAGGATATCGGCTATCACTTTTATATCACCCGGGACGGAGAGCTTCATCACTGCCGTCCGATATCAGAGCCGGGTGCACACGTGAGAGGTTTTCAACCGGCACAGCATAGGCATTTGCTATGAAGGCGGACTGGACGAAAATGGATACCCGGCAGACACTAGGACCCAAGGCGCAGCGTTTTACACTGCTCGATCTGTTAACTATACTCAGGCATCAGTATCCGGAAGCGCAAATCCTGGGGCATTATCAACTTAGTGCTTCGATTCATAAAGCCTGTCCTTGTTTTGACTGTCGCAAGGAGTATATGGATATATAAAAAGAACTACGGGGAGCTGTCGAACGTGCAGTCTCCCCGTAGTTTCTTTTTATGTTTATATCATTTATAAATCTCCCGGCTTTCCCAAGTAATAGGTAATAAGCCGCACTTCTCTCACAGAAAAAGCTTTCGTCTTCGGATGAAAGTCAGTAGACAGTATCTCATTCATCAATGGCTTGCATCTCCTCATCCAACCTCCGAAGTTTATTGACTGAAGCACGAATCGTCAAATCAGGAAAATACATCTGGGCTAACTCTTGTTTATTATAACATTTCACTACAAATTCTGAATGTTCCATCGTTTCTTTATTACTGTTTTTTATATGCTATAAAGTTATAAAAGATTAAACATATAAACAAAGAAAGAAGATACTATTATCCGATATAATGAGAATAAAAAGAAAAATATCAACTATCTTCACAGACAGTTGATATAGTGGGGGAAATTCACATCGGCTTTAACCTCCGATGACAGGGCGTAGATTAGAAATGCGCCGTCGCGCTATTTCTAATCTACAATGTAGGGAGAATCATGCTTCAGCATGAAACTGGGACCTACATTTTTTCATCTCACATGCGAAACACTCACGTGTTTATTACATCTCAACATTTTTATTTTATACCATTTCTTATTAATTACTGTATAATTATTAGGGTGGTGTCCATGATTACCACAATCTGTCTTTTTATCTCTAAAGTCCACGAAATAAAATAATCATGAAAAAATTATTTATAATGTAACTCTTTTAATAAATTACGATCCCATAGTTTACGCTCACAGTCAAATATCCACCCCCATTTATTGAAATATTTAATTGCATTCTGAATGTGTATCTTTAGCATCTTTTTACTCTTATAAGATGCTGCCCGGTGAGCATGTACAATAGTAACCTCCGGCAATACATCGTGCGATAATATTTATGCATTCTTCGAGTTATATCAATATCTTCAAGATACATAAAAAGTGTTCATCAAACAAACCGACTTTACTAAAACACTCTGTACGGAAAAACATAAAGCTACCTTGATGATAAGGAATATTTATAGCTTGCATATGATCATTAAACTTAAGCAAATATCGATCGTCTATTTTACCAATCATCTTCTTTGGCAAAAATCTACGAAAAATAAGATTGACAGGTGTAGGTAATAATCGACATGTATATTGCATTCTGCCATCAGGATATATAATATTAGGCTGTACTTGAGCCACGTCCAAATTCTATCCATGTACTTTAGCAATTCATTTTAATATACTAGGATCAAAATAAACATCGGAGTTTAAAATCAGATGATATTTACTTTTTGAATTCAAAACTCTACGCAAAGCCTGATTGTGCCCTGCCCCGTACCCTACATTTCTACTACCAATATATTCTACAAAAGCATATTCTTTACAAAAATCGAAAATATACTTTTTGGTTTGAATTATCAATTACATACACTTTAGAAACTAAAGGGGAGAATAAAGACTGTAAACATTTAGCAAGTTCTACCAAATCAGTTTTTATAAGTTACAATAGATACTGTTATCATTAAAAAAAAAATTAGAAATTAACTATACATTAGTTCCGGGTACTGACCAAAGACGCTTGAATAATATCCCAAAGACTTTTTTCGTCCACCTAAAATCCAACAATAAAAACTAACGGAAACAATAAACCAAAAAACAAGTACAACACAGTGAGTCCTACATTTTCTCTTGCCAGTGCTAACAGGCTCGAAAGTTGTAATTGAAACCAACTGCACCCAACATTAATGTACAGAGCTTTAAAAACCAACGAAATGTAACGCCATAATGTAAAAATGACTCCCTTACCACACCATGCTAATGCCTTACCGACAGTTCCATTCTCTATCTTTTGCTCAAATAAGCTATGACATAAAGTGCAGAAACAGAAGAAGCAGTCAATGATAAAACATCAGTATATTTATTTGAATTCAACATTGTTCCTCCTTCAACTGCTGCAATATGATATAGTACTAATCCACAAAATATAGCTACCCAATTATTATCGAATTTCAGTTTAAATATATTCATCATCAAATAACCGCAATATATCAACCACATAGCTGTGATCGTATTATTCACCCTTGGAATAGTGAAGCCAATGACATTAGTCAACTGGCAACTAATAACACATCCAATGAATAAAACTAATGCCCGTACCACTTCCAATTTCTGATTGTCTGTTATCCATCGACTCAATATCCAACTAACTACAGATAATCCTATCATAGCCAAAAAGCAATACATATACAAACCACATAGCACCTAAGATAGGTTCTCTACCAGCAAAAGAGAAATACCAGCACTAATTCTTTCACAAATTGCCCTGCTCCCCAATAATCGATATATTTTCCACCATAATTAGTTACTGTATCATAAAAGCCAATATTCAACATCACATTATGCAATAATACCGCTGGAATATAAAAAAATATAGTAACAACCGATACAAGCTATTCATCTTCCCTTTGATAAATCCGACAGGAGAGGATAATTTTTCAAACTTTCAAAAAAAAAAACCACCTGCTACAAAAAAACACTGATACAAACCAAAGCCCATACATCAAGCTTGCAAGTGGTATTAAAGGATAGTCCTTAAACGGATGCTCTATATGAGAAAGAACTACTCCAATGATTGCTGTACCTTTAATGATATCTACCCAGTGAAAGTGGGTAGATTTTTGATTACTCATTATTCTGTAATAATTTCATTATAAACTTGTACTAGATTCCTAATATGAGATTTTAAACTCCAATCGTTTGCTATAAACTTATTAATAGCATTGTTTTGCATTGATTGAATATCAGTATTCTCATATTTGGTAATCGCTTTTTTAAAGAATCTAAATTTCCTGTTTTGAATATATACCCTGTTTCTCCATCTATAATCTGCTCACTTGCAGCACAAGCATCTGGAACTATACAAGGAATTCCGTAAGATCTAGCTTCCGCAACAGATAAGCCAAACGTTTCATACCATAGCGAGGTGAAAACAAAAAGCCTTTGCCTGTTTAAAATAAAACTGTTTATCTCCAGCTGTCACCCAGCCTGCAAACTCTATATTGGGATATTTTTCCATCAATTCTTTTTCTCAGATATCCATCCCCCAACACTATCCCCTTCAGATTTAAGTCTGTCACAGCCTGACAAAATAATTCCGCTCCCTTTTCAGGAGATAATCTTGCCATAAACAGATATTTATCGTTCTCTAATAACTTATTAGGTTGATTTCCGTTTATTTCCACAGGATCCACAACCGTATATACTTTGCGACTGCCATTTATCAACGACACACAGATCCTTCGAGTTAATGCCGAGATAGATATGAAATATAGTTTCTTATTCCTTGCCAATACACGATTTTGAATCTTCATTCTTATACTACGCCATATTTTCTGCGGATAACTTCGTACATCACAGTTACAAACCAAGCATGCAAGACTTATAGGTCTCTTTTGTACAAATCTCATTACGCTGATAATCATAAAAACCCTCCATTGGGACAGAAGCAAAAAAAGTCATGAAGTGTTATCACCGTCCTAAAATCCATTTTTTGCAGTGACAGCATATAACGAAGCAGTTAATGCTTTTGTCCAAGTGTGAAAGTGTATAATAGATTCTGCCGGACCCAATGTAGCTAAAAAGATGTTCAAACTCCCTCTTCGTTTCGTTATCCCACAATCCCTTACATATTGCACGGAAACGATTCTCATCATGTAGTACATCTTTTTTTTCCAATGCATATCACATTTACACCTGCCTTCTTTAGCCTACTATCAATAGGTTGAACTGCAGAAAATAGATATACACAATAATGCTTTGCCAACCCAATTGCAGAATTTATTGCAACATTTGCAGCCCCCACCCTCTATAGAAACCAATCGTTTACGATCACTATATTTTTAAGCATTCACAAATGATTTACAAATAGTTAATTCGTTTTTATTATATACTTCCATTCTATTTATAGTGATTGAAGATGTATAATAAAATAAAGTAAGCATAGAATACTACTCCATAAATGAAATAGTGCCCACCTCGTATAAAATAAGAAATAAATACAATCAATATTGCTATATTAATGGGATTATTAGTATTTCGATATTTGAAGAGTAAGTAAATAACAAGAAATATTCCAATGACACCAAATTCTGAATATAAACGAGTAAACAGTGAATATGCATCTGTTTGATTCAGTCCATATTGAAAGAAATTTGATTGATACTCCATTTCATAATTAATCTCATGAGTACCCAGTCCCGTTCCGGTTAACCTACATGGTGCCTCATTTGCTACCCATAAATTTGTAAGTAAAGCATAAGAACTTAGATTTAAGACCTCAAAATATTCAGGTTCAAAAATCACTAAATGCATTTATACTTTCTGATGTTTTTTGCTACCATGGCTTTCCAAGAACTGTCCATACCCTGGCTTTCTGTTGAATAATTCAAGATAAATAAAACAAATATTATTATTGGCACTATGAGCACATAACAATACTTCAAAATTATTTTTCTATATTGATATATGAGAAAAAAGAACATAACAAAATAACCAATTGTAGCAAATGTTAAAAGCAAAGCAGTTACCAAAATTATAACTCGCCGCTTATGTTGTTTCCAATAGTTTTTTGCAAAAAACAATATGAAAAAAGCTGGAATAATAAAAGTTGCAAAATATCCTGGTTCTAAAAAAATAAGATCGCAACCTGTAGCTTTGTTGAGGAGCATAATCAATAAGAGATATAAAAAAAAAGCGAGATCAACATTCGTCAATATATAAATCAAAAACTGGATAAATCCAAAAATATGACAGAAACACGCAAAAAATCTAATATATTTATCCCATAACTTATCTAAATCGGGAACATAATTTCGAAAAAAATTGATAATAGCTTACAGAAAGAAACAATAAAATTACAAATTGCTGAATAAATTTACCCGCAGTATATCCTGTAAAATAATTTGTAATACAAAAAATGAATCAATAACACATCAAAAGAAAATGACTATTTTCCTAAACTGATACCATTTATATGAAAAACAACAATAAAAATAGAAAAGTTATCTCAACATATCTTCCTAAGGATATATAGCAACAAGCAAAAGCCACTGTATACAATCTATTTTTTACCGAATACCATAACTTTTTACAATAATACCCCAAGACTCCTTTTATTAAATAATATAGATTCTGGATATAGAGGCATAATACAGTGATTTTGCTTTACCTGATAAGCATCAAATAATCCCTTTTACAGAATTACTCATCCCTCCTATCTGCATTACAAAAATTTCTCGATTAATAAAAAGAGAGTTCATTTTTTTGCGAAGTAAAAAGTCATAGTCAGCACAAATTTTGAATTTAAGATTAAACCCTCCAATTTCTTTAAAGAGTTTATGATTGTGTAATGTCGACCCATGAGATATCTCCATTTTACGAACTAGCTGTTCCCACCTGTACGGAACACCAAAAGTTCCCAGATATTTACCATTTTCATCCACCAACTGGCAACGCGCACAGATTATATCTATAGAATTTATATTATTCTCCTTTTTATGTAAAATATCTAAGTAAAAAGTCATCGCACCAGGAAGAAAATAATCATCTGCACCTAGAAACATAATCCATTCGCCATTCGCCATTTGCAAAGTTTTATTCCAAGCATCGTACACGCCTCTATCAGGTTCTGACTTAAGAATATCAATCATATTACCATAAGATTCTAGAATATTCATAGTTTGATCCTGCGACCGGCCATCCATTACTAAAGCTCAATTTCATTAGACTTCTGGCACACAATGCTATCAATACATCGTTTAATAGTATTATCAGCATTATATGTTGCTACAATTATAGAAATCTTCTTATTCATATCATTATTTTCTCATTTTCCTACTAATGTTCTCGCAAAATTAATTTAACGTTATCTTTAAAAGAAGAAGAGCAAAGTCTACGAATTTTTCTAGCTAATAAGTACTTTCTTTTTCAAAGTCATAAGGAAATATAGCGTCATAAATCTCAAAAGAAGCAATATCCACATCCATTGCTAATCGTTCAATTATAAAATCATTAATATATCTCCCACGTATCAATGCAGCAGAACGAAATGTATTTAAAAATTGTGTGCCATAGAATTCTGGATAATAGACTAAGCAATATGTACCATAGGTTTCAAATTCAGAAAAGTGTCCGCTTGTACTATTAAAATCACAAGCATTTATACACTTTTCCACCCAATTATCTCCTTTGACTTTTGATTGTTTAATTTCTTCAATAAGTTCATGTACTATTTTTCTGATTAAACATCATATGTTCAGCTACAAAAGAATATTTAGCTGCTTTCCCTAAACCAATCAACCTATGTAGTGTTTCAAAATAAGGTGGGTGATACTCTTTCTTCAATGTAAAAAGCGGTTTATTATTTTCAAAAAAAATGAATATGAGCAAGAGGTAATGTATCTGCATCCCATGATAAGTAATACTCTTTACAATAAGATGTAAATGCAAATCAAATTTCAAAAACTGTTGAAAGTACCATCCAACAGTATTTATATTCAACATACCATTGTTTAATAAATAATGATGTACATCCGAAAAATTCAATTCAGGTATCATCTTATTCTCATCTATCAAAATGCAACGATTATCAACACCCCCTCCCAAACATTTAAATAAAGTCTCATTCGCAATAAGGTATATGTAATTTCGCCTCCGGCAGATTTTAGCCGTATATACTTAACCACATTTTTTACAAACTTAGAATTCTTCTTATCGACTGGGATAATTACATCATAACTTTTTCTTTTGATTATCTAGCGAACGCATAGGTTCCTGAATACAAATTTCACTATTCAAATCTTCATTCATTTTTATTCCAATTTTTGCCACACCAATCAAAACATATAGTAATTATATCAAAAATTATTTTCCTTTCTAAATAGACTTTTATCAGTCATTGTCTAATTATATAAATAGTAGCATATAACAATCAAACACAAACAAAAAGTAACTATATAAGTACAAAAGAATATAGAGAAAATAGAAGTTAGAAAACATCTGATATTTATGACAGTTTTCAAGACAGTTCTCTAATAGCAATTTCAATAAAGACATTCAGTCACTTCATTAGGAAGTGGAGTCTTTTGATGAAAATGTCTATAAACACAGTGATAAGTCTTCGCTTGCATTAGCATATTCTTTCTACTATCCCATTTGCTTTGGCAATAAATTTCAGAGTTCCTAATCAACTCTTCACGAAAAACACTATCCGATACCAACCGTAACATATTATTAGCCATATCTTTATAATCATTGATAGACGACAACAGAATAGTCTTCTTCTCCTTATTTAATGCAGGCGTACCTTTCGTTGCATAAGTCACTACTGGAATACCCAACATCATAGCCTCTCGTATCGTTCCTGAAATAATATCCACTTTTATGGGAATTAATGCATTGTGCGCCCTTAAAACTTGCTGTAAAGCATCATTATAAGTAGAATAATATCCACTAATTTGTTACATTATCTTTAACTCTAATTCTATCATGAGCATATTTATATGAGTATAATATTCATCATCATATCCTCCCACCATATTGAGAGAGTTAAACTCGGATTCTGTCGATGCGCAATTGCAAATGCTTTAACCGCATCATCACCTGCTTTATTTATATTATTAGAGAAATAACTCCTTTCAATAGTCATTCGGAACACGAAATGATATCTCAAAAGAAACTCTTTTAAATTGTTTAGCTATTACCAAGATATCCGGTACAAAATACTCCTTTTTTTTTTTGCATGGATTACCATAAATGGATACTTTGTTGCTATCAATATCAATCCCTTTTGTTCTTCTAGACTGATGAATGGCCTTTCATAATCAACTTTGTTCATGGGATAATTCTCTATAAAATTGATAACATCAGGTTGAATATCATCAATAACCCGAGACAATGGGCTTTCCAATCAAAATTGATAACATCGGTTAACTCGAGCAATCCACTTCCGGTTGCCAAAAACATTTAAAAATATTTCTATTTTTAAAGACTTTACCAGAAAAAGTTTCCATATCCTGCTTAATACAATGATAATGTATACCTCTAATATCAAATTCCTGAAGAGAGTATTTCATTCCAGGGTGTAAGATTATAGCATGAAAATCAATATCTTCTATTGCTTCGAACTCATGAAACATCAGTGTATTCCAAACTGAATAATCACTATTTATTGTAGACCTTCTGCCAAGTATTTTTTTTATTAAACGTTTTAATGTCCAACTTTCTAAATCCAAGTTCTGACGGATCTCTGCATTTGAAACATGACAAATAACTGCCACTTTTAATTTATCCATATTATAACTTTATCATTTTCAGATATTCTTTTTCCAGTCTCCCATATCTGTCCAATCATTCTGGCTAATTGGATACACTCCCACACGTCTTCCCTCATTAAAAAGCCTTTGTCAATCAGATGAGTAATATGAAAAAAATCATCTGAATATCATTCAAAAAAGGCTTGGCTCTAAAAATATAAAAACCTGTATTTATTTTAAAAAGTCAAACTTGGTTTTTCCTCTATTTTTCTCAACAACCCATTTTCACCTGTTATAATAGTTCCATAAGGAATAGAATATGTCATTAAGGATGCTACCACAGTCAGTTCATTATGATTCTGACGATGATAATCAAGAATTAAAGCATAATCTTCATTAATTAAAATGTCACAATTAGAAACAAAAGAAAGTAGAACATATTTTTATTTTTCAACATTCTAAGACTACCAG
>VOFJ01002621.1_pt1 | contig 49152 bp, 70 predicted proteins | sample 5384081 | NCBI WGS metagenome assembly VOFJ01 (sample SAMN12384729, study PRJNA508395) | human gut metagenome | isolation source: healthy gut I | host: Homo sapiens
TTCTTTTCTTTGGAGTGTTGCGCGTCCCAACAGCCAGATTTTTTCTGCTCCTGCCTGACGATCCACAAACTCCAGCACCTGCACTGTACTGGGTTTTTCCCCTGCGTCCAGCAGAACCACAGCATCAATCGACCTGCTGAATCCTGCACCCATTTTTCGATCTTCATCCCGTTCTCCTTCTGCCTGCCCGGAGCAGGCTTTCTTACTCTTTACATCTTTAATATACAAAAATTTCGTTTTGCTCTCAATCCTCAATTTTTGCCTTCCGGGAAATATAATCTTCAATTTTTGCCTCTAAATTAGTTTTTGCCACTTCAAAATAGCACAAAAATCACTCTTTCCCTTGCAAATTTCTTTCATCTTATATAAAATAGACAAGATGAAATGTGTACAACACGGAAAAGGAACAACCGGATGGTCTCAGACGAAACAGCCTACCGGAAGTATCTGGCTGGAGACGAAGCTGCCGCTCAGCTGTTGGTGGAGCGGTATGGCGACGCCGCTGACCCTTTACATCAACGGCGTGCTGGGCGATATCCACGAGGCGGAGGATCTGATGATCGAGGCCTTTGCCCATATTTTTGCAAGAGAGCGGCCCATTCAGGATGGCTGCTTCAAGGCTTACCTCTATAAAACCAGGCGCAATCTCGCATTGCGCTGCAAGACCCGGCGGCGGTTTTTTCTGCCGCTGGAGGAACTGCCTTTTGAACTGCCGGACGAGGCACTGGCCGAAACCGGGCTGTTTTCAGAACGAACAGCACCAGCAGCTGTACGCCGCACTGGGCAAGCTCAAAAAAGGAATACCGGGAGACACTTTTTCTGGTCTATTTTGAAGAACTGAGCTACCGGCAGGCCGCACAGGTGCTGGGACGCACCGAACAGCAGGTAACGAACCTTGTGTACCGGGGCAAGCAGCAGCTGAAACAACTTTTGGAACAGGAGGGATATCAGTATGAAAACTGATGCCGAACGGATGGCGCTGATCCGCCAGCGCACGGCCCAAGCTGCAGCGTTAGGCGCGCGCACGGCAGATGCTGCTGATCGATGCAGGCTGTATGGCGGCCTGTCTTGTGCTGGTGGTCTGCCTGGGCCTTGCCATGCCCGGCTGGGCAGGCACATCGGTCGCGCTGCATGTTTCCCCCACCGGCACCGCCGGGATGCTGAGTGAGCGCGGAGCCGATGGTTATATCCTGGTGGGCGTGCTCTCGTTCCTGCTGGGCTCCTGCGTGACCATCCTGCTCTACCGCCTGCGCCGCAGCAGTGAAAAAAGCACACGAGGGACGACGATGAGCTTTGAAATCATTGACAACACCTTTCAGGTGATCGTGCTGGCTGCGATGGCGCTCCTCGCCTTTCTCCTCGCCTTCCGGCGCAGCAGCCGCTCCTGCCTGATCCTGGCGTTCGGCTACGCCAGCTTTATGATGGGCACTTTGTACTACCTGCTCCATCTGATCATTCTGGGCCATGGGCCGCAGGTGTTTTATGTGGCCGAATGCTCCTGGATGGCCTCGTATTTCTTTTTTCTCTCGCTGGAGATCCTCTATTGGGAGGGCCTGCGTCCGCCGTTCTCGCCCTTTGCGCTGGCGGCCGGGGTGGTCTTTGCCGGAGTTGTCATGCGGGTGCAGGTGTTTGGCCCCTCTCCGCTGATGTCCGGTGCGCTGGCGCTCACCTTTGGCGCGCTGGCCTATCTCTGTTTTTCGGCCCTGCAAAAGGAAAAACGGCTCCGGCCTTATGAAATCGCACTTTTGTTTGAAATGTCCTTGCAGATCCTTCTGTTCGTTGCCTCCGAGTTCATCCGTGATTACACCCGGTTCAACCTTTACTATGCTGTGGACATCCTGTTGACCCTCACGCTGGTCAGCTTCCTGCCCCATATCCTGCGGGAGGAGCCCCATGACCTACATTGAAAACATCTTTTTTGTGCCTGGCGCTTCCCATGCTGCTCTCCCTGCTGTTCACATCGGGCAGCCCCCGGCGCTTTACCCTGTTCGTGGTGCTGGGCATGGCCACCTGCCTGCTTTCGGCTTATGTCAGCAGCTTTTTCATGGGGCGGCACCAGTGCAGTGCCGTGACCACCGCCATTGAGATCGCGCCTGTCTGCGAGGAGATCCTGAAGCTGCTGCCTCTGCTGCTCTACTTTTTTGATCTTTGAGCCGGATTCCCACAAGCTGACTCCTGCGGCCATTGGCATTGCAGTGGGCTTTGCCACCTTTGAAAACGTCTGCTACCTGACCGAAAACGGTGCAGGAAGTTTTGTTTTCCTGCTCATCCGCGGCATGTCCGCCGGGGCCCTGCATCTGGTCTGCGGCATCCTGACCGGTCTGGCACTGGCCTATGTGTTCCGCCGTCCGTGGCTCACCTGCACCGGCACGGTGGGGATTCTGGGGGTCTGCATGGTGCTGCACGGCATCTACAATCTGCTGATCACCGCCGACGGCTTCTGGCAGATGGTCGGGTACTTCTTTCCTTCTGCCATCATCGTCACCCTGTTTGCGGCAAGGCTGCTCCACAGGGGCAGGCACACTGTTTTTTCGCTGACCGTTTCCCGCTCTTTTCCGGAGCGGGAAATTTTTTTGAACTTTTTTCAAATTTGGGTGAAAGGAATCGGCGCGAACTGTATTATAGGAGATAGAGAGGACGGAAAGCAGCCGCTCTGATGATCTCTCAAAAGGAGGGACTGTCCATGACCCAGGAGGCGATTGTTCGTATGGAGGAAATTCGCCGCCGCACACGCAGGCTTCGTCAAAGGCGGGCACATCGAATCAACTGCGCTCTCTCCGCAGTTTGCTTGTTGTTGACAGTCGGCATTGCGTCCCTGCTGTATCAGGAGCATGTTCCGGGTCTTTCCATCGTTCTGGCCGGGTACGGCTCGGTGCTGCTGCACAGCGGTGCTGATGCTTATATCGTGGTCAGCGTCGGCTCCTTTGTCACCGGCGTTGTATTCACATTGCTCGGCATCCGGTACAGGCGGTACAAAACACTGCACTGCACCGCCCCTTCTCCCCGGATGCTGCAGACAAGGCTTCCTCCCAAAGCCTCTCTGACGACCAGTAGCGCCCTCCATGCTCTTCTCCCACACACTTTTCTCCATACCCCGAAAAGGCTCTGCCGTTTCTCCCGGCAGAGCCTTTTCCCTTTTAACCAAAAACAGCACGCCGAAACCGAACGGCGTGCTGTTTTTTCTGGTTCTATGGTTATCTGTCCCACTTGTCGCACAGGGCATTGATCTGGTCGGCAAACTTGGCAAGATCCTTGTTGGCCCCGCCCTCGTTGTGCTCGATGACGCGGAGCAGCCGCTTGCCGGCGCTGACCAGCCGCTGGAACACCGTTGCGGCGCGGGACGCGCCCTCACTGGGCTTGTGCTCCAGCCGGACACGGGAGCCTTCCTGCAGGCAGACCGCACCCTCGGCCCCAATGGCCCACTGCTCCCCATTATATGGCGCACAGGCGGTAAAGCCCTGCTCGGTCAGGGTCTGGGCAAAGATGTTCTCCACTTCGTCCTCGCCATGGATGACGAACACCCGCTTGGGTTTGGGGCTGAACGCGTTCACCCAGGCCAGCAGGCCCTCGCGGTCGGCATGGCCCGAAAGGCCCGTCAGCTGACAGATTTCTGCCTGCACGTCGATGGTCTCACCGAACAGCTTGACATTGACGGCGCCATCGATCGAGGGTGCGGCCCAGCGTTCCCACGGCCTGATAGCCCACAAAAAGGATCGTGCACTCCGGCCGCCACAGATTGTGCTTGAGGTGGTGGCGGATGCGGCCTGCCTCGCACATGCCGCTGGCCGAGATGATGACCTTGGGCACCCGGTCGGCGTTGATCATCCGGGACTCATCGCTGGTCACGCTGACCTGCAGCCCCGGGAACTGGATGGGGTCGATGCCCTGGGCCAGCAGCGCCCGGGTATCCTCGTCAAAGCAGTCGGGGTCGGTATCTTTGAAGATGCGGGTTGCCTCAATGGCAAGGGGGCTGTCGATGTAGACCGGGAAATTGCCGTGGCCGGTGACCAGCCCCTCTTTTTTGATCTCACGGATAAAGTAGAGCAGCTCCTGGGTACGGCCCACCGCAAAGCTGGGGATGACCACATTGCCGCCTCGGTCAAGGTGCGCTGCAGGATCCTGCTCAGCTCCCCCACATAGTCCGGCCGGGGACCGTGGCTACGGTCGCCATACGTAGACTCCATAAATACATAGTCCGCGTCCCGGATCGTTGTCGGGTCCTTGATGATGGGCTGATGCTGGTTGCCGATGTCTCCGGAAAAGACCAGCTTGGTGGTGGTGCCGCTCTCAGTGACCCAGATCTCGATGCTGGAAGAACCCAGCAGATGGCCCACATCGATGAAGCGGATCACAAGGCCCGGGGCCAGCTCGATCTTAGTGTTATACTCCATGCCCCGGAACAGCTGCATGGCCGCCTCGGCATCCTGCACGGTGTACATCGGCTCCACCGGCTCGGCACCGGCACGCTTCGCCTTGCGGTTCTTCCACCACTCGGCTTCAAACTCCTGAATGTGGGCCGAGTCGCGCACCATGATGCTGCACAGTTCTGCCGTGGGCCTGGTGGCATAGATCCTGCCCCGGAAGCCGTTGCGCACCAGAAGCGGCAGATGGCCTGTGTGGTCGATATGCGCATGGGTCACCAACACGCCGTCAATTTCACCCGGTGCCACAGGGAGGGGCTGGTTTTCGTAGACATTCTTGCCCTGCTCCATGCCGCAGTCGATGAGGTAGCGCTGCCCTGCTGCTTCCAGCAGGGTGCAGCTGCCCGTGACCTCGTGGTTGGCTCCCAAAAATGTGAGCTTCATAGATACACCTCCCGGTTCAGTTTTTGCACCCTTAGTATAGCACAACTCGCTGCATCCATCTGCCCAAATCGTATAAAGAGTTATCGGGCAAAGCGCCGAAATTTTGAAAAAGTTTTTATACAATCTTGACAAACCACCCCCAACTGAGATAAACTTTATTCGTATGACGTAACTTCTACAGAGATTCAAAATAGAGAGGTAGTTATTTATGGTTCGTAACGATTTGCGCAACGTCGCCATTATCGCTCACGTTGACCACGGCAAGACCACGCTGGTGGATGCCATGCTGCGTCAGAGCGGCGCTTTCCGCGACAATCAGGTCGTGGCAGAGCGTGTCATGGACAGCGGCGATATCGAGCGTGAGCGCGGTATCACCATTCTGGCCAAGAACTGCTCCTGCACCTACAAGGGTGTCAAGATCAATATCGTCGATACCCCGGGCCACGCCGACTTTGGCGGCGAGGTCGAGCGCGTGCTGAAGATGGTCAACGGCGTGCTGCTGCTGGTGGACGCTGCTGAGGGCTGCATGCCCCAGACCCGTTTTGTTCTGCAGAAGGCTCTGCAGCAGAACCTGAGCCTGGTGGTTGCCATCAACAAGATCGACCGCCCCGATGCCCGCATCAAGGAAGTCATCGACGAAGTGCTCTACCTGCTGATGGATCTGGGCGCTACCGATGAGCAGCAGCTGGACTGCCCCATGCTGTTCTGCTGCGGCCGTCAGGGCACTGCCAGCCTGGACCCCGATGTGCCCGGCACCGACCTGATCCCCCTGTTCGATACCCTGCTGGACACCATCCAGCCTCCTCAGGGCGATCCCGAGGCTCCCTTCCAGATGCTGGTCTCCTCTGTTGACTACAACGAGTTCGTTGGCCGCATCGGCATTGGCCGCATCCAGAACGGTGTTGCCAAGGTCGGCGAGGAAGTGGTTGTGTGCGACTGGCACAACCCCGACCTGAAGATGCGCGGCCGCCTGACCAAGCTGTATGATTTCCAGGCCAATGGCCGCCAGCCCTGCGACAACATCACCGCAGGCGATATCGTTGCATTCTCCGGCCTGCCCGATGTCACCATCGGCAACACGCTGTGCGCTCCCTCTCAGGTTGAGCCGCTGCCCTTCGTGAAGATCAACGACCCCACCGTGGAGATGACCTTCTCCGTCAACGACAGCCCCCCTGGCCGGCCGTGAGGGCAAGTACGTCACCTCCCGCCAGATCCGTGACCGTCTGCATAAGGAACTGCTCAAGGATGTGGCGCTGCAGGTGGAGGATTCTCCCACCAGCGAGTCTTTCCGCGTGATGGGTCGCGGCGAGATGCATCTTTCCATCCTGATCGAGACGATGCGCCGTGAAGGCTACGAGCTGCAGGTCTCTCCCCGCACGTTCTGACCAAGGTCATCGACGGCAAGACCTACGAGCCCATGGAGCACGTTGTCATCGACGTTCCCACCCAGTATCAGGGTGCTGTGATGACCGGCCTGGGCCAGCGCAAAGCCGTCCTGCAGCAGATGGAGTCCCTGGGCACCGACCGTGTCCGCCTGGAGTTCCGGATGCCCAGCCGCGGCCTGTTCGGCTACCGCAACCAGTTCCTGACCGATACCCACGGCGAAGGCATCCTCAACCAGATCTTTGATGGCTACGATGTCTGGGCCGGTATGATCGCCAACCGTTCCACCGGTTCTCTGGTCAGCTTTGAGACCGGCGATGCCGTTACCTACGGCCTGTACAACGCGCAGCAGCAGCGGCACCCTGCTGGTGGGCGCTGGCGAAAAGGTCTACGAGGGCATGGTCATCGGCTACACCGCTTCCGGCGAGGACGTCGATGTCAACGTCTGCAAGACCAAGCACCTGACCAACACCCGTGCTTCCGGCTCTGACGACGCTCTGCGCCTCATCCCCATCAGCAAGCTGAGCCTCGAGGGCTGCCTCGAGTTCCTTGCGGACGACGAGCTGCTGGAGGTCACTCCCGAGAACCTGCGCATCCGCAAGCAGATCCTGAACCACGACCAGCGCATGAAGGCCAAGAGCAAGCTGAAGTAAGCTGCTTTCCTTCTCGATCAACATAAAAAACGGCATCGCAAACCGATCGGTCTGCGATGCCGTTTTGTGTTTCGCTTCTTTATTCAGCGCTGTATGCGCTGCCCATAGTCCAGGAGTTGGAAGCCGAATACTTTGCGTGGTTGCGCAGGTAGGTGACCCAGGCACCATAGCCGTTTCCGGCCGAGAAGTGGACTCCATCGGGAGCCGCCAGCATCTCCTTCAGATTCCCGTTCTCATCGGCAAAGGTCTCCCACAGGTCAAGGTAGACACAGCCCTTGTCTGCAGCCAGCTTTGCCAGCTGCTCGTTCACAGAGCGCAGGACATCGGACGCAAGACCGGGCTTTTCCGCAGCGGCCTGGGGCCGCACCGGCGGGATGGACTGGACATAGATGACGCAGCCGGGCAGGGCCTGCCTGAGCTGATCCAGCATCTGGCCATAGTAGGCCAGAAAGCGGTCTGCTGCCCCCAGCGTGGTCAGCGTGTTGGTGCCCAGCAGGATATAGAGCTTTTTCGGCTGGGCCGCTGTCAGCACATCCATTGCCACCTCTGAGCCGCGCACGCTGCTCTTGACCGCGCTGCGGTTCACGATGGCATCGGGGCCCACGCCGGTATAGCCACAGATGAGCGCCCCGCCCAGGTTGATGCTGTAATCGGAGAAGCCCACGGTCAGGCTGTCGCCCAGCAGGGCCGCATCCGAAAAGTAACTCAGATCCACTTGCCCACAGCTGGGCTGACGGATCACGCTGCTGTCATACGCCTTGACCTGATAGGCCCCCCGCTGCCTGCCGGGCGGGGCCGAACTGTTCCAGCGTGACAGCCGCCGCATCGTCGGCTCCACTGCCTTCCCCTGCCGTACCGCCGGCGCTGTCTGCCGCTGAGGCTCCCGTATCTCCCTGCATGGGCAGCGGAGCCAGGATATTGGCCGCTGTGCCCGCCGCCGGGCTTTGCTGGACAGCCTCGCTCTGCTTTTCGCCATTTTCCAGAATGGCCGTGATGGCCAGCGACAGCAGCAGGATCGCTGCAATGATCCCCGCCAGCCGCAGGCCGGTGCCTGCCTTGCTGCGCCGTCTCCGGCCATGGGTGGAATGATATTCGTGTGAAATTCCCATTCTCTTTCCCGCCTTTCCCTGTTTTTTCTTTTTCTCCTATCATTACGGTCAGTATCCCCGAAAAATTGCAGAGTTTGCATTCTGCACTCCGACCGACCCTGTGTTTTTGTAGGATACGCCAAATATTGTATCATAATTTTTTTGCCCGTGCAACCAATCAGGTCTTGCATACAACAGAGAAATAGTTTACAATAGTATTGTTGCAGGAATTGCACAGTTTTCATTGAATCAGATGCACATCCTGCATTCTTTTTTTGTACGACTTGCGGCGCGCATCCGCAATCTCCTTCCCCGGGCAGTGCAGGGCTCTGGGAGGACACAGAAGGACTTGCCGCGCTTTGCAGGACGTGAAATGTTGTTCTTTTGGATAAGGAGGACGTATGTCAAAAAATGTCATCATCGGCCAGAGCGGCGGCCCTACCGCCGTTATCAATTCCAGCTTGGCAGGCGTATACAAAGCTGCCTGCAGCAGTGGGAGCCGATAAAGTCTACGGAATGAAGTACGGCATCGAGGGCCTTTTTAAAGGAAGAAATGTCTGGAACTGAACGTTCTGCTGGATGACCGCATGAGCATCGAGCTGCTCAAGCGCACGCCGTCCAGCTATCTGGGCAGCTGCCGCTACAAACTCCCCGAGCCGGAGGCGGACTCCACGCCCTACGTCAAGCTGTTCACCCTGTTTGACAAGTACGATATCTGTGCGCTGTTCTACATTGGCGGCAACGACTCCATGGACACCATTGCAAAGCTTTCCCGCTACGGAGCCAAGGTGGGCAGCAGCGTCCGGTTCATCGGGGTCCCCAAGACCATCGACAACGACCTCTGCCTGACAGACCACACGCCGGGTTACGGCTCTGCCGCCAAGTACATTGCCACCATCCTCAAGGAGGTCATCCGTGATTCCTCTGTTTACAACATCCGCAGCGTAACGGTGGCCGAGATCATGGGCCGCCATGCCGGCTGGCTGGCCGGTGCGGCCTGTCTGGCCGGCGGCGATGACTGCGACGGCCCCGACCTCATTCTGCTGCCCGAAGTTCCCTTTGACCCGGACAGGTTCCTGACCCGGGTGGACGAGCTGCAGCGGGTCAAACCCAATGTCATCATTGCAGCCAGCGAGGGTGTTAAGACAGCCGACGGCACCTATCTGTGCGATCTGGTCTCCACCGCCGGGCAGCTGGATGCCTTTGGCCACAAGGCCATCCTCAGCGGCACCAGCCGGTATCTTTCTGACCTCATCCACGACAACCTGAACTGCAAGAGCCGTGCCATTGAGTTCTCGACCCTGCAGCGCTGCGCCAGCCATCTGGCCAGCCGCACCGACGTGAACGAGGCCTACGCCGTGGGCGGCGCTGCCGCTTCCGCTGCCTTTGCGGGCGAGACCGGGCGGATGATCTCGCTCAAGCGCATTTCCGATTACCCCTACCAGTGCATCACCGAGTCGGTGGATGTCCAGCAGGTGGCAAACCTGGAGAAAAAGGTGCCGCTGGACTGGATCACCCCGGACGGAATGCAGGTGACGGCGGCATTTGAGGAGTATGCCCGCCCGCTCATCCTGGACGAAGTGACACCGGTCTACGTCAACGGTACCCCGCGCCATATCTGCCTGTAAGTTTCATTTGCGCGTTTCCTTCCCCCCTCGTGGTCTGTTTTCGTGATCCTGCACGATAATATAAAAGCCGAAACAGAAGAAAAGGAGAAATCATCATGGGTAAAAAATGCAATCGTTGGTCAGTCTGGCGGCCCTACCTCCGTCATCAATGCAAGTCTGGCAGGCGTATTCGAGAGCTGCAAGAGCCGCGGCGCTGAGATCGTTTACGGCATGTGCAACGGCGTTGCCGGTCTGCTGGAGGAGCGCGTGGTGGATCTTTCCACCGTGCTGACCGATGACCTGGATATCGAGCTGCTCAAGCGCACCCCGTCCAGCTTCCTGGGCAGCTGCCGCTATAAGCTGCCCGATTGGCACGATGACGAGACCGTTTACAAGAAACTGTTCGCCATCCTGGAAAAGCTGAACATTGGCTACTTCTTCTACATTGGCGGCAACGACTCCATGGATACCATCGGCAAGCTGGCTGAATACGGCAACCGCATCCAGAGCGACATCCGCTTCATGGGCGTTCCCAAGACCATCGACAACGACCTGATGGTGACCGACCACACCCCCGGCTACGGCTCTGCGGCAAAGTACATCGGTGTGGTGATGAAGGAGATCATCCGCGATGCCACCGTTTACGGCACCAATTATGTCACCGTGGTCGAGATCATGGGCCGCAACGCCGGCTGGCTGACCGCGGCTGCCTCTCTGGCCAAGAGCGATGACTGCGAGGGCGTAGACATGATCTGCCTGCCGGAAGTCCCCTTCAACGTGGAGCACTTCATTGAGAAGGTCCGCACCATGCAGGAGAAGAAGCCCAGCATCGTCATCGCCGTCTCCGAGGGCGTCAAGCTGGAGGACGGCCGCTACGTCTGCGAGCTGGCCGATGATGTCCACGCAGTGGACGCTTTCGGTCACAAGGCCCTGACTGGTACCGCACGCTATCTGGCGAATGTGGTCGCCCGCAATCTGGACACCAAGACCCGCTGTATCGAGCTGTCTACCCTGCAGCGCTGCGCTGGTCACCTGACCAGCCGCACCGATATCACCGAGGCTTACCAGGTGGGCGGCGCTGCTGCCAAGGCTGCCTTTGAGGGTGTCACCGGTCAGATGGTCGCCTTGAAGCGCATCTCCAACAGCCCCTATCAGTACATCACCGAGCTGCACCCCATCAGTGAAGTTGCAAACCTCGAGAAGAAGGTTCCCCTGAGCTGGATGAACGAGAATCACACCCAGATGACCGAGGAATTCCTCGAGTATGCCCGCCCGCTGATCCAGGCTGAGCTGACTCCGCTGTACATTGCAGGTCTGCCCCACCACATCTACATGAAAAAGTAATTTCTCCTTTGAATCCTTCTAAGGCCTAGCAAAACTCCCGCCCGGATGCGCTCCGGGCGGGAGTTTTTTGCTGTATGGCCTATGATTTACTATTTGCCCAGCTGCCAGAACGCCACGGCACTGGCGGCGGCAACGTTCAGGGAATCGACCCCGTGGGACATGGGGATCTTGACCGTATAATCGCAGGATGCGATGGTGGTATGGGAAAGGCCGTCCCCCTCCGTGCCCAGCACAATGGCAAGCTTTGGCTCCCGGGCAAGGGCTTCGTCATCGATGCTGACCGAACGGTCACTCAAGGCCATGGCAGCCGTCTTGAAGCCCAGGGCATTCAGCTGAGCAAGCCCCTTTTTCGGGCCAATCAGCAGGCGTTTCGCCGATCTGCGCCCAGGGCACCTGAAATACCGTGCCCATACTCACGCGCACGGCCCGGCGGCAGAGCGGGTCACAGCAGGAGGGGTTGATAAGAACAGCGTCCATGTTCAGCGCTGCCGCGCTGCGGAAGATGGCACCCACGTTGGTGGAATCCACAATGCCCTCCAGCACGGCCACCCGCCGGGCGTTCCGGCAGAGCTCCTCCACGGTGCGGGGCTTCGGACGTTGAAAGGCGCAGAGCACGCCCCGGGTCAGCTCGTAGCCTGTCAGTGCAGCCAGCAGCTCCCGGTCAGCAGTATAAATGGGTGCATCCCCGCAGCGGGTCAGGATCTCCGCCGCTAGGCCGGTGATCTGCCTGCGCTCCATCAGCAGGGAGACCGGCACAAAGCCTGCATCCAGTGCCCGGGAGATCACCTTGGGGCTCTCGGCAATGAAGATGCCTTTTTCCGGCTCCAGGCGACTGCGCAGCTGGTTCTGGGTCAGCCGGGCATAAGGGTCCAGCTCCGGCGCGTGGAAATCCGTGATCTCGATGATATTGGGCATGGGGAGATTCTCCTTTTTCTGTATGAATGGTCTTATTGTAGCACAACCCGGATGCAATTGCAAAAATACATGGCAGGCATATTCGTTTTACATTGTTAAAACCGCCAAAAAGCACCTTTTGTTTTTGACAAATCCGTCAACCCGCGCTATAGTATAGGGGTAAAAAAACAGAGGGGGAATTTTTGTATGAATTCAAGAAAAAGCGCCGCGGCGGCAGATGTCGGAAGCCTTCTGCACGGCAATGTTCCTTTCACTGTCCGGCGGCCTGCAGGACGTATACACTTATCTGTTCCGGGGCAAGGTTTTTGCCAACGCTCAAACCGGCAATATCGTGCTGATGGCTGTCCATGCCTTTGCCGGGGAGTGGGGGCGTGTGCTGCATTATCTTGTGCCCCTGTGCTTCTTTGCGCTGGGCGTGTTCGCGGCAGAGCTGATGCACCAGAAGCTGCAGAATCTGCAGCGGCTCCACTGGCGGCAGCTGGTGGTGCTGTGTGAGATCGTGATGCTGTTCGTGGTGGGCTTTTTTCCCGCAGGAGTGGAATCTTATGGCCAATGCGCTGGTCTCGTTTGCCTGTGCGATGCAGGTGCAGACCTTCCGCAAGGTGAACGGTTATGCCTTTGCCAGCACCATGTGCATCGGCAACATGCGCAGCGGCATGGACTCCCTCTGCAGCTGGGTGCTCAACCGCAACCGCAATCCTGCCGCCCTGAAAAAAATCCTTCTATTACTGGGGCATCATCCTCCTGTTTGCGCTGGGCGCGGGCCTGGGCAGCCGACGCTGGACCTCTGCGGCGCAAAGGCCATTTGGCTCTCCTGCCTGCTGCTGGCCGTCAGCTTCTGCCTGATGTTCCTGAAAGAAGATGTGGAAGAGATCAAAGAAGATCTCGAAGCACTGGAAGCAAAACATTAAATCAAGGAGTTTCCCTCAGTTTCACGCTGTTTACCGCCATGCCAAAGGCTCCCCTGGTAGGGGAGCTGGCGAGCGCCAGCGAGACTGAGGGTTTATTTTTTCCGGATCTATCCAACACTTCCCCGGTTTCCTTCGTCTTACAGGCAGAACGACGCAATGAAAGGAGGAAGCCCCATGTGGGAGCTGCTGTACGAGACCTTCTGGGACAGGCTGGAACACTTCTGTTTCAATCTCTGCCGGGACGAAGCCCGGGCGGAGGATCTGACCCAGGAAGTCTTTCTGCGGGCACTGCAGAACCGGACCCTTATCAACAGCTTTACAGAGCGGCAGTGCAAAGCCTGGCTGTTTACCACTGCACGGAATCTCTACTGCGACCAGCTCCGCCGGGTGGCAAAGGAGGAGCAGCTGCTCAGCACCTTTTTCCCGGAAGAGGACAGTGCTGAACCGGATTCCGCACTGGACACAGTGGAAGCCGCCAGTCTGCTGGCTCTGCTCACCCCGGAAGAGCGGCGGCTGTTCACCCTGCGCTATACAGCGGGCTACAATGCCAGTGAGATCGGTCAGCTGCTCTGTCTCCCGCCCGGCACGGTCCGCAGCCGCCTTGCCCAGATACGCCATCGCCTCAAAACCGAACTTACGGAGGATTAAATGATGAAAAAAGAACCTGAATGTGGACGCTATGATCCTGGACCTGCGCAATGTGCAGGAGGATTTTCTTGACCGCTATGAGCAGATCAAGCTGGACTGCATGATCGCGCGCTGACCTCGCCCCGGGTGCAAACGCTCCTGTGCCAGCACAACATTTCTCTGGATTCGATGCTCTGCAAAAATGTCCCGGAGGAGGTCTCGGTGGGTGTGGTCAATGGCAAGGTCACGCTGAGCTCCGCCAGCCAGACCGCCGCCGGGCAGGTACTGGTGGTCAACGGCAAGCTGATGATCACACCGGATGCTGCGGAGGTTTTACAGAAGTACGCCTGCATTCTGGTCAACGGTATGATCTACTGCCCGCAGTGCCTCTCGGCAGTGGTATCCGCCCGCTGCATCCTGAACGGAAAGCTGGCGGTCTACCCCGATGATGCAGTGCTCCTGCCGGGAAGCTCCACCAAGCTAGACAACACCTTCCTGCTGCGGGCACAAAGCCGCCTGTACTGGAATGAACATCGCTTCCTGGCGGTTGACCCCAGGCTCGACACTGCTGCACTGGTCGCAAAAGGGCTGCAGCTTTTCCGCTCCAAAGGCCATCCTGTGCGCAAGCCTTTGCCCCGTTCTGGCCCCGCTCTTCCCGGATTCCACCGAGCTGATCATCGTGCCGGACGGCACCGCCGTGGTGGAGGACGACCTGGAACTGACCGCCTCTTCCCTGCGTCGGTATGGCACCCGTCTCTATGTGCTGGGCGATGCTGTCATCCCCGCAGAGAGCGCTGACCTGCTGGCTCAGATCGAATTCCTGCATGTTACCGGTGAAGTAGAGAGCTGCCTGATGCTCTGGAAGCGGCCTTCTTTGCCATCCCTGAGCTGGAATGCGGCAAAGTAGTCCACGAGGACGCTCTGCCCAAGCAGACCCGCGCCAAAGCAAAGGATGAGGAGCCCGATCCGGATACCGTGACCCTCAGCGGCATCCAGCTGACCCTGTAATCCGCACTGTTCCTCCCTGCCCCGCTCTTTCCGGCAAAAGCTCTCTGCTGGAAGGAGCGGGACTTTTGTTGATTTTTTATTGCACCCGCTCCTCTGATATGATATACTGTTTTTGTATTGTGTAATTCCCCGGGCACACTTCCGCTGTGGAACCCGTTGCCCGGGCAGGATATGGGAACCGAAATCAGGAAGAGGAGCAACGAATGAAAAAAAAGGATTTGACAACGACAAATACCTGCAGATGCAGTCGGAGCACATCCGGGAGCGGATCGCGCAGTTCGACAACAAGCTGTATCTGGAATTCGGCGGCAAGCTGTTCGATGATTACCACGCGTCCCGCGTACTGCCGGGCTTCCAGCCCGATTCCAAGCTGCAGATGCTGCTGCAGCTGAAGGATCAGGCCGAGGTCGTTATCGTCATCAACGCTGAGGACATCGTCAGCAGCAAGGTGCGCGGTGACTATGGCATCACTTATGATCTGGACGTTCTGCGTCTCATCGATGCATTCCAGGAGCGCGGCCTGTTTGTGGGCAGTGTATGCGTGACCATGTACACCGCTGCCCCCGAGGTGGAAGCCTTTGAGAAGCGGCTGAACAGCCTGGGCATCCGCACCTTCCGGCACTATAAGATCCCCGGCTACCCCAACGACGTTGCCCGCATCGTGAGTGACGAGGGCTATGGCCGCAACGAGTACATTGAGACCCAGCGCCCGCTGGTGGTGGTGACGGCTCCCGGCCCCGGCAGCGGCAAGATGGCCACCTGCCTGAGCCAGCTGTATCACGATCACAAGCGGGGCATCGCTGCCGGCTACGCCAAGTTTGAGACCTTCCCCATCTGGAACATCCCCCCCTGAAGCATCCGGTGAATCTTGCCTACGAGGCGGCCACGGCGGATCTGAACGACGTGAACATGATTGACCCCTTCCATCTAGAGGCCTATGGCAAGACTGCCGTCAACTACAACCGCGACATTGAGATCTTCCCCGTGGTCAACGCCATGTTTGAGCTGATCGCAGGCAAGAGTCCCTACCACTCTCCCACCGACATGGGCGTGAACATGGCCGGCAACTGCATTGTGGATGATGCGGCCTGCTGCGAAGCTTCCCGCAACGAGATCGTCCGCCGCTACTTCAAGGCCCTGTGCGACCTCAAGAACGGCGCACAGATCCAGAGTGAGGTCTACAAGCTGGAGCTGCTGATGAATCAGGCCGGACTGACCCAGGGCAGCCGCCCGGTGGAGCAGGCCGCCCATGCAGTCTCTGAAAAGACCGGCGGTGCCCCCGCTGCCGCCATTGAGCTGCCGGACGGCACCGTTGTCACCGGCAAGACCGGCCCCCTGCTGGGTGCCGCTTCCTCCGCTCTGCTCAACGCGCTGAAAAAGCTGGCCGGCATCGACCAGGAGCTTGACCTCGTTTCTGCCGCCGCCATCGAGCCCATCCAGACCCTCAAGACCAACTATCTGGGCAGCAAGAACCCCCGTCTGCACACCGACGAGATCCTGATCGCTCTGTCCAGCTCGGCCGCGCAGAATCCCACTGCTGCAGCCGCCCTCAAGCAGCTCTCCCACCTGAAGGGCTGCGATATGCACTCCACCGTCATCCTGTCCAGCGTGGATATGGATACCGTGAAGAAAGCTGGGTATGTATCTGACCTGCGAACCCACCTATGAGGAAGCAGACCGGATGTATCATAAGAAATAATTTTCTATCGTTTGCAACGATAATTTGCAGTTTCATAACGATTCACAAAACGGGAGGAGGATTTTAAATGGCTGTTGTACCAGGCATTTTTGGTATTACACATTCCAACCGAGATTTTTCTTTGAAAGATACCTGGGGAAAGAATCAGTTTAACTCGTCTTTTCCAGCAGCCTTAGCCTGTTATCTTTATTCGAAAGAGTTAAAAGCAGTTTATTATAAAACTGATTCCTCCATGCAAACGGTTATTGAGCATATTGGTATTGAGGATCTCTACAAAGCCGACCCTTTGGGGGACGATACATATTTTGCTTTTGAAACTCAATTCACGCCCTTTCAAAAATATGTCCTTGGCTCTATTCCTCGAAACGATCTTGTAATCATGAATGGCACCCAAAGTGTCAGTTCTTTGGAAATCAAGCTTACTGCGTTGCCTGACAATCCAACCTGTGATTTTTCTGAAGATGCATATGGTTCTGAAATTGTAATTCGTCCGGATACCATCATCTATCTCGCCTGTGCTTTTTTTATTTATGCTTGCAACGATGATCGTAATGTTCTACAAAGCATTCTTCAGGATGCTGGTAACGCTATTATCGACTGGACTTCTGCAAGTTGCGTTCTTCCGCATTTATATGATATCTATCAGGCCATCAAACGACTTGTTTCTATAAGTGCGTCATTCCAATCTCCTGTTGTAATGGAACCTGTATGGAAGACTCGAGGAAAGTCACCTCAGCTTGCTAACGACTGCCTTGATGTTTTTGTTTGGAGCAATTGTGGTCTTCTGAATTTATTTATGCCATCCGAACAGGACTTTATTTCTGTAGGTACAGTAAAAACATTAGATAAAATAAGTCGTCATACTCGCACAATGATTTGGCTCTTCAAAATGCTGAAAGATTATGCTGATACTGGTCATTTCAACGGCTCTAAAAATCATTGATGAACTCTCTTACAATACCAAAAATGATAAAGCTTTTTTTCTTCAAATGGATTACGCACTCATCCCATTATGGCTTGTCCAGAACTCACCCATCCAAGAATCACCAAGGGAGAAATCAAAAATATCATCTTGGGTGGTGGACAAAATTTGTTAAGCCCAGAGCGGAGATTTGATGCCATCATATATAACTCACCTGATTTGTTCAAGGAGGATTTCCTCTAAATGCCTACTGCTATTGATTTATTCTGTGGCTGTGGTGGTCTTTCGCTCGGTTTTTCAAAATGCAGGTTTTACAATTTTGCGTGCTTTTGATATCTGGGATAAAGCCATAAATAATTACAACCTCAATTTTTCTCATCCTGCAGAATTGCAAGATATCAATCAGCTATCTCCAGATTACTTGAAGTCATTCTCACCTGACGTAATCATTGGTGGCCCACCATGTCAGGACTATTCTTCTGCCGGAAAACAAGATGAAACGCTTGGACGAGCAAATTTAACTTTACGATATGCCGAGTTGGTCTGTTCTGTACGTTCTCGCTGGTTCGTCATGGAGAATGTCGATCGAATCTTAAAGTCATCCACATTGCCAAAAGCTTTGGCATTGTTTCGTAACGCTGGCTATGGATTATCTCAAGTTGTTCTGGATGCTTCCAGATGTGGTGTTCCACAAAAAAGAAAACGTTTTTTTTCTGATTGGTGAACTAAACGGTGAAGATTGTGCTTTAGAATTCGCTTTGCAAAATGACCAATCTTCCCATTGCATGACGATTCGTGACTACCTCCAAAATGAATTTGGGGTTGAGTATTATTATCGCCATCCCCGTTCTTACGCCAGACGTGGTATTTTCAGTATTGACGAGCCAAGCCCAACGGTTCGGGGGGTCAATCGTCCTCTTCCCCAAAATTACAAAGTGCATCCGGGAGATGCTACACAGAATTTGGATGGTCTGCGCTGTCTAACAACCTTGGAACGAGCACGAATCCCAAACTTTTCCTGCCGACTTTCATTTTCAGGGTACCAAAACCGATTTGGAGCAAATGATTGGAAACGCCGTTCCTGTTGATCTCGCTTCCTATGTAGCGAAACACCTTCTCTCCTATATGGAGCATGGCGCATCATATACCCAGCTCCATTTTTGATTAAACAAAAAGCAAGTGCAACGCATTTTTCAGGACAGTTTCCTGTAACAATGGGTTTGCACTTGCTTTTTTTGCGTTTCTCTTCTTAGGCTCTTGTCTGTTCCCAGTAGGCTCCCATGCTCTGGCCGGGCTGGTCGGTGACATCATCGTTCAGATAGTCTGCAAGACCAAAGGCTTCCGGCTTCCAGCTGCGGGCAGCTTCCACGGTGGGGTATTCCACCTCAGCGTACCAGAACGCAGTGGGCTGGCCCTCATCCACATGGTTCACCTCCAGCACAAGGCCATCGGGCAGGGGGCGTAGCTTCTGCGGATCTTCCCGATCAGGGGCTTACCGATGATCTTTGTTTTTCCAGTTCATCAAACAGTTCTTTGTCGATAGGGCGCTCGATCTCCTCCCGTGCAAGCCCGCTTCCGGACTTGAAGCAGAGGATATAGGCCGTCTCGCCGCCTTTGAGCGCCTCCTCCCGGATGCGCACGGTGGGCCGCACGCTGATATATCCCTGCCGCATGGCAAACTCTTTCCTTGAGCGGCAGAGCCGGGAAGTTTTCGCCCTCCGGCCAGCCGTTCACCATCCATTTGCGTTCGATCTCCATGGTGTTTTCCTCGTTTCTGTGTTTTTGTATTTATTCTAGCACGTTTTTATGTTAGAATAAATATCAGTATGAAATTTTAGCATCCTCACCCTCTCAGTCAATGCCTGACGGCATTGCCAGCTCCCCCCAAAGGGGGAGCCAAGTGCCGCTCTGTATTCAAGTTTGATGAGACTGAATCGAAAATCGCCAAAGGCTCTCCCTTTGGGGAGAGCTGGCGAGCGGAGCGAGACTGAGAGGGTGAGCCAGTTATAACAAGGAGCAGCTATGAAATCTTCTCGCAATTACCCCGTTTACACCGTCAACAAACACGCCGAAGGCCTGCTGGTGGGCGGGCACCCCTGGGTGTATGAGAACGACATCCTCCATTCCCCGGAAAATGAGCCGGAAAACGGCACGCTGGCCGATGTGGTCAGCACCAAGGGGTGCCTATCTTGGCACCGGTTTTCTCTCACTGAAAAGCAAGATCCGGGTGCGGCTCATCTCCCGCAACGCCAACGACACCTTCGATGCCGCTTTCTGGAAGCGCCGTGTCGAATACGCCTGGGCCTACCGCAAAACTGTGCTGGAGCCCGCCGACCTGACCGCCTGCCGTGTCATTTTTGGCGAAGCTGACCAGTTCCCGGGCCTGACTGTGGACCGGTTCAACAATATTCTTGTCACCCAGACCCTGAGCGTGGGCATGGAAAAGCTCAAGCCCATCCTCTTCCCCCTGCTGGCAGAAGTCCTGCGCGCTGATGGCCAGACCATTGAGGGCAATCTACGAGCGCAACGACGAGGCTCTGCGGGCCAAGGAGGGCCTAGCACAGAACAAGGGCTGGTTTGACCTGCCCGGCGAGACGCACCCCGACAGCACCCAGACTGAGATCTGCGAGAACGGCGTCTACTACCACGTCGATTTCGAGAACGGCCAGAAAACCGGCTTTCTTCTGGACCAGAAATACAACCGCCGGGCGGTCGCCCGCCTCGCCGCCGGCCACACCGTGCTGGACTGCTTCACCCACACCGGCTCCTTCGCCCTCAACGCCGCCACGGGCGGCGCAGCCCGTGTGACCGCCGCCGACATCAGCGCCGACGCCATCGCCATGGCGCAGCGCAATGCCCAGCGCAACGGCCTGACCAACATGGATTTCCTCTGCGAGGATACCTTCGAGCTTCTGCCCCGCCTCGAAAAAGAAGGCCATCCCTACGATTTCATCATCCTGGACCCGCCCGCCTTCACCAAAGCCCGCCGCACGGTGGAAAACGCCATGCGGGGCTACAAGGAGATCAACTACCGGGCCATGAAGCTGCTGCCCCGGGGCGGATACCTGGCCACCTGCTCGTGCAGCCATTTCGCCACGGAGGAGCTGTTCGTCAAGATGCTGCGCTCCGCCGCAAAGGACGCTCACCGGCAGCTGCGGCAGATCGAGGCGCGGCAGCAGTGCGCCGACCACCCCATCCTGTGGGGCGTGGAGGAGACGAACTACCTGAAATTCTTCCTGTTTCAGGTGATCTGAGGGTCAGCGTTCTAAGGGCAGCGTATCCTCCGTACAACCTCTCCGTCATCCCTGCGGGATGACGGAGAGGTTCAATCCGTTCTAAAAGTAATACCAAATACGATATCTCCCAAAAAAAAAACGAGAACGTGTTTGTGCAGAATCGTCAGTTTTGTCAATTGCCTTTTGAGCCGTTCCGGGATATAATCAACCCATAGACAGCAACGGCGCTGTGGGTCACCTCCTGACTCGCAGCGCCGTTTTTGTTAAAAAGCTTTTTTCCCGCTGTTTCCGGGCCGCAGTTCGGCGGCGGGAGACAGTTTCGGAAGGGACAGACATAAGATCAAGTAAGGAGTAGGATTTATGGCAGCAAATGTTATGGAAATCTACGGCAGCAAGGTCTTTAACGAGCATGTAATGAAGGAGCGCCTGCCGAGCGCTACTTACAAGAGCCTGGAGCGCACCCTGCACAAGGGCGCCCCGCTGGACATCGAGGTGGCCAACGTTGTGGCCAGCGTGATGAAGCGCTGGGCCATGGAACTGGGTGCCACCCACTACACCCACTGGTTCCAGCCGCTGACCGGCATCACCAGTGAGAAGCACGATGGCTTTGTTTCCCCCGTGGGCGACGGCACCGCCATCATGGAGTTCTCCGGCAAGGAGCTGGTGCGCGGCGAGCCCGATGCTTCTTCGTTCCCTTCCGGCGGCCTGCGTGCCACCTTTGAGGCGCGCGGCTATAGGGCGTGGGATCCCACCAGCTACGCTTTCGTGAAGGATGACGTGCGCCCCCTGTGCATCCCCACCGCATTCGTCAGTTACACCGGCGAAGCACTGGACAAAAAGACTCCCCTGCTGCGCTCCATGAACGCACTGTCCGGTCAGGCCATCCGCATCCTGAAGCTGTTTGGCAAGGATGTTGATTACGTCTCCACCACCGTCGGCCCCGAGCAGGAGTACTTCCTTGTCAAAAAAGGAAGACTACGAGGCACGCCAGGATCTGATCCTCACCGGCCGCACCCTGTTCGGCGCCCCCTCTGCCAAGGGTCAGGAGCTGGAGGAGCATTACTTCGGTGTCATCCGTCCCGAGGTCTCCGCATTTATGAAGGAGCTGGACGAGGAGCTGTGGAAGCTGGGCGTTCCTGCCAAGACCAAGCACAACGAAGTGGCTCCCCTGCCAGCATGAGCTGGCCCCCATCTTCGACACCACCAATGTTGCCATTGACCACAACCTGCTGACCATGGAGATGATGAAGAAGATCGCTCCTAAGTACGGTCTGGTCTGCCTGCAGCGACGAGAAGCCTTTTGAGGGTGTGAACGGCAGCGGCAAGCACAATAACTGGTCGCTGTCCACCACCGAGGAGAACCTGCTGGACCCGGGCGACACGCCCATGGAGAACCTGCAGTTCCTGGTATTCCTGGCCGCTGTCATCAAGGCTGTGGACGAGTACGCCGACCTGCTGCGCACCTCTGTAGCCACCCCGGGCAACGATCACCGTCTGGGTGCCAACGAGGCTCCCCCGGCCATCATCTCGATCTGCGTGGGCGAGGAGCTGGAGGCTGTCATCGATGCCATTGCATCCGATTCTCCTTATGCCGGCCCCGTGAAGATGAAGATGGATCTGGGCGTTGACGTGCTGCCCGAGTTCAGCAAGGACAACACCGACCGCAACCGCACCTCGCCCTTTGCCTTTACCGGCAACAAGTTCGAGTTCCGTATGCCCGGCTCTGCTCAGAACCTGAGCGACTGCGACACCATCCTGAACACCGCAGTTGCCAAAGAGCTGAAAGGCTATGCCGACGAGCTGGAGGGTGCTGAGGACTTTACCAGTGCCGCCATTGCCCTGGTCAAGCGCACCATCCGTGACCACCGCCGTGTCATCTTCAACGGCAACGGCTACTCCGACGAGTGGGTAGAGGAGGCGGAAAAGCGTGGCCTGCCCAACAAGAAGAATACCCCCGCCGCTCTGCCCGCCCTCATCGAGCCGAAGAACATCGAGCTGATGGAGGATTTCGGCGTTCTGACCAAGGTAGAGATGCACAGCCGTTACGAGGTCGAGATGGAGCACTACTCCAAGATCATCAACATCGAGGCTCTGACCATGCTGGAGATGGCCCGAAAGCAGCTGCTGCCCGCCATCAACGCCTACATGAGCGAAGTGGCCAACACCGCCGCTTCCAAGCTGGCCGTCAGCGAGAGCATCAGCGTGCGCAGTGAGACCAAGACCCTGGGCCGTCTGTCCGCCGACGCCGACGCCATGAGCGACGCCATCGACACCCTGCAGGATGCCGTGGATGCCGCTGAGGCCATGACCGATGAGAGTGCCAAGGCTGTCTCCTTCCACGACGACGTTCTGACCAAGATGGACGCCCTCCGCGCCGCTGCCGACGACGCCGAGACCATCTGCGGCGAGGACTACTGGCCTCTGCCCAGCTACAGCAAGATGCTCTATTACGTCTGATCTTTCTGACATAGCTTGATAAGCATCGCTGGGTTGTTGGATTTTTAAGCCATTCTCCTTTTCCTATTTCTTACACCAGCCTAAAGACCTGCTTTGCGCATACGAAGCAGGCCTTTAGGCGTTTTTTAAGAACGCAAGCTGATTTTTTTCCAGTTTTGCACTGATGTGCCATTCGCCGCACCCTGCGGCTCGGAGGGAACCACTATGAGCTATAATACCCAACAGGACATCCTTGATTTTGTGGAGGACAACAACGTCAAATTCGTCCGCTTTGCCTTCTGCGATATCTTTGGCACCCAGAAAAACATCGCCGTGCTTGCCAGCGACCTGCCCAAGGCCAGGCCATGGAGGATGGTGTCTGCTTTGACGGCAGCTCCATTGCCGGTTTTATGAAGGTGGAAGAGAGCGATCTTGTGCTCCGGCCCGATCTTTCCACCGTAACCATCCTGCCCTGGCGGCCCACCGAGGGCCGGGTGATGCAGTTCTTCTGTGACGTGGAAAAGCCAGACGGCGCTGCCTTTGGCGGCAACTGCCGCGGCTTCCTGCGCCAGATGAGCCGCAGCTTCCGCAAGCTGGGCCTGACCTGCAACGTAGGGGGGGCTGAGTGCGAGTTCTACCTGTTTGAGAATGACGACCGGGGCCGCCCCACCCGCATCCCCATCGACTTTGGCGGCTACTTTGATGTGGCCCCGTTGGACGCAGGTGAGAACCTGCGCCGGGACATCTGCCTGACCATGGAGCAGATGGGCATGAGCCCCCAGCACAGCCATCACGAGAGCGGCCACGGTCAGAACGAGATCGACTGCCACTACGCCGGCCCCCTGAAAACAGCCGACAATGTGATGATGTTCAAGCAGATCGTGCGGGCTGTTGCCATGCGCAACGGCATCCACGCCAGCTTCCTGCCCAAGCCCCTGCCGGATCAGGCAGGCAGGCAGCGGCCTGCACATCAACCTTTCGCTCTGCATGGACGGCCGCAATCTGTTTGAGGGCGACATTGCCCCGGACAGCATTGCAGGCAGCTTTATGGCGGGTGTTCTGGCCCACAGCCGGGAGCTGACCGTGTTCACCAATCCCCTGCCCAACAGCTACCAGCGCTTTGGCTGTGACGAGGCCCCCCCCGCTATGTGAGCTGGAGCCGCCAGAACCGCAGCCAGCTGGTGCGCATCCCGCAGGTCAAGGGCAACAACTGCCGCATGGAACTGCGCAGCCCCTGACCCTACCTGCAACCCCTATCTGGCCGTGGGGCTGGTGCTGGCCGCCGGTCTGGACGGCATCGAGCACCGGATGGTGCTGCAGGCCCCCATCAACAAGAATCTGTTCGATCCCACCGAGGCCGCAAGGTCTTGGGCTGGAAAGACTGCCTTCCACGCTGGAGGAGGCCGTGCAGGCCGCGCAGGAGAGCGAATTTCTGCACCGCGTGCTGCCGGAAGCGCTTTCGCATCGGTACTATGAGGAAGAACTGAAGCGCTGTGCCGCCCTGAAAGCTGCCGCCGACCCGGCAGAGTACGAGCGGGTGCACTACTTCAACGCCATCTGAACCGCTTTTGAGGGAAAGTGCGAAGGGGCAATGATTCGGCCCCTTGCCTGGATGTAAGAGAAAGGAGCGATTCAAATGGGACGTGCTCGATCGTGAGCGCCGGAGCAAGCTCCAACGAGTACATCTCCGCGCGGCTGGCAGAGCTGGGATACACCCGGCCTACGATCATCCCCAGTGGTGCCGAGGCCCGGCGCAGGATGCTGGAATCTGATTTTGAGCTGATCGTGGTCAACGCGCCTTTGCCGGACGAGTTCGGCCACGAGCTGTGTTCCTCTGCCGTAGAAAAAACAGACGCAGGCGTGGTGCTGCTGGCCAAGGCCGCACAGGCCGAACAGCTGCTGGCCCCCCTGAACGAGCAGGGGGTGCTGCTGCTGAGCAAGCCGTTCTCCAACACGCTGTTCCTGCAGGCCATCCATCTGGCCGCGGCCAGCAACCACCGCCTGCAGCTGCTCCGGCAGGAAAACGCGCGGATGCAGGAAAAGATCGCACAGGTACGGCTGGTCAGCCATGCAAAATGCTGTCTGGTGGAGCGGGAGCAGATGAGCGAGGATGCCGCCCACCGCTACATTGAAAAGCGCGCCATGGACACCCGGCGCAGCCGTGCAGAAATTGCACAGGAAATCCTTGATTCTTACGAGGATTAGGATTATAATCTGGTGTTGTATGTTTTTTTGTTCCGGATGCAGGCGCATCCACACTGGGAAAGAATGATCTCTGAAAGATAAATTAGAGGAGGACTGAACAAATGGCAAAATTCATCTTTGTGACCGGCGGTGTTGTCTCCGGTCTGGGCAAGGGCATCACGGCGGCTTCTCTGGGCCGCCTGCTCAAGTGCCGCGGACTGAAGGTCGCCAGCCAGAAGCTGGACCCTTATGTGAACGTGGACCCGGGTACCATGAGCCCCTTTCAGCACGGTGAGGTCTTTGTGACCGATGACGGCACCGAGACCGACCTGGATCTGGGCCACTATGAGCGCTTCATCGACGAAAATCTGAACAAGTACTCCAACCTGACCACCGGCAAGGTGTACTGGAACGTGCTGAACAAGGAGCGCCAGGGTGCTTATCTGGGTCAGACCGTCCAGATCATCCCCCACATCACCAACGAGATCAAGAATTACATCTATAACATGGCATCCTCTACCGATGCCGATGTGGTCATTACCGAGATCGGCGGCACCGCCGGCGATATTGAGAGCCAGCCCTTCCTGGAGGCCATCCGCCAGGTGGGCCTGGAGCAGGGCCGCGACAACTGCTGCTACATCCATGTTGTGCTGGTGCCCTATATTTCCGGCTCCGACGAGTACAAGTCCAAACCGGCCCAGCACTCCGTCAAGGAGCTGCAGGGCATGGGCGTGAACCCCCGATATCATCATCCTGCGTGCTGACGGCAGCGTGGGCGGCGATATCCGCCGCAAGATCAGCGCCTTCTGTAATGTCAAGCCTGAGTGCGTCATTGAGAACCTGACCATGCCTAGCCTGTACCAGTGCCCGCTGATGCTCCACACCAACGGCTTGGATAATGTGGTGGTGGAAAAACTCAAACTGGACGTGCCCCCCGCCGACCTGACCGAGTGGAAGGGTGTGGTCTCCCGCATTGCCACCCGCAGCAAGACCTGCACCATTGCGCTGGTGGGCAAGTACACCAGGCTGCACGACGCTTATCTTTCCGTGATGGAGAGCCTGTACCACGCCGGTTTTGAGAACGACAGTCAGGTAGACATCAAGTGGGTGGAGAGCGAGGATCTGATCGATCAGGATGCCTGCAAAGAAGTGTTTGCTGACGTGGACGGCATCATTGTGCCCCGGCGGCTTTGGTGACCGCGGCATCGAGGGTATGATCCAGGCTGCACAGTATGCCCGTGAGAACCAGATCCCCTACTTTGGCATCTGCCTGGGAATGCAGATCATGGTGATGGAGTTCGCACGCGGCGTGCTGGGCTATGCCGATGCCAATTCCAGCGAGTTCACCCCCGATGGTGCCCACAATGTCATTGCCCTGATGGCCGACCAGCAGGGCAACATCCCCAAGGGCGGCACCATGCGTCTGGGCAAGTACCCCTGCACCGTCAAGCCCGGCACCAAGATGGCCGAGTGCTACGGCGAGGCTGAGATCTGGGAGCGTCACCGCCACCGCTACGAGTTCAACAACGAGTTCCGTCAGGAGATGGAGGATGCCGGACTGGTCATTTCCGGCACCAGCCCTGACGGTCGTCTGGTGGAGACCGTGGAGCTGCCCGGCCGTGACTTCCATCTGGGTGCACAGTTCCACCCCGAGTTCAAGAGCCGCCCCAACCGCGTCTCATCCCCTGTTCAAGGGCTTTATCGCCGCCGCACTCAAATTCCGCATCCATGCACAGCGCGGCATGATGCACGTCTGACCTTCTCAGGCGTTTCGTTCCAGTTCTCCTCGTAGGAGAGGCCTGTAAGATCGCAACAAAAAGCAGCTGCACTCCGTGTTTTTACGGAATGCAGCTGCTTTTGCTTGTATTACTTACTTTCTAGCGGCAGCGGCCTTTTTGCGGGCAGCGCGGCTGGTCTTTTTGGCGGCGGGCTTCTTTGCGGGAGCCTTGGCAGTGGGAGCAGCGGCCTTGACAGGCTCCGCCTTCACCTCTTCGGCCTTAACAGGCTCAGCGAGCTTCTCCTCAGCCTTTGCAGGCTCCTCCACGGGCTTTTCCTCCACAACGGGCTCTTCCTTGACCTCCGGCTTTGCCTCCTCTGCAGGAGCGCTCTCGACCACAGGTGCAGCCTCTACAACGGGCTCCTCTGCCTTCTTGGCAGGGGCACGCTTTGCGCGGTCCTTTCACCTCGGAGATGGTCCACAGCTGGTCATCGCCTGCGGCCTCCTGCCAGATCTGCAGGATGGCACCATCGTTGGCACCCATGCCCACGGTATCGATGCACTTGCCGCCGGCCCAGGAGGAGCGGAGACGGACGGTCCCTGCGGGGGTGTGCTCCACGGTCCACATCTGGGAGGTGCCGCCCACATCCTCCCACAGGTGCAGCCAGGTGCCATTGGCGGTGCCGGTCATCATCAGGTCGATCAGCTTGCCGGAGGCGCGGTTGCGGATACGGTAAACGCCGTCGCCCTCGCGGACGAAAGCCCACTCCTGCTCGGGCTTGCGCTCGTACTTGCCCAGACGGATGTTGCCGCCGTTGGTGGCCTTCTCCACGGCCTGAATGACACTGCCGCCCTTGGCAACAATGGTATAGAAGCGATCTGCCTCGATCACGGTCTGCGCTACAGTTTTCATGTAAATCCCTCCAAGTTTGTTTCTTTTGAGCCAATCATTTTCTTTTTACAGGTAAATTATACCACCTGCTGTTATTTTTTTTTACAAGGATTCCGCCATTTCTTTAGCACTATTCACAAAAGGGCCCCGCTTTTCAGCCCGTTTTGCACCGTTTGCGAAAACTTTTTGCCCCGTTTCGCCCCATAAAGCAGCAGCACCCCGCCATTTCTGGTGAGGTGCTGCTGTCGTTTTGGAAAATATCAAAAGGGTTCTGGCAGAGCTCCCTTACTGCTTTGCCTGACTGGGATGCGGCTGCACAGGCATTTTAGTGAACAGCGCTTTCAGGGCCAGCGGAGTGGCCACACTGGACACGACGATGAGCAGGATGACGGCGGTGAAGTAGACGGAATCCACCACGCCGATGTCCAGGCCCTTCTGGGCCACGATCAAGGCGACCTCGCCGCGGGTCATCATGCCGACACCCACCTTGAGGGAATCACCCCAGCTGAACCTGCAAATCTTGGCCGCCAACCCGCAGCCGATGATCTTGGTGATCAGGGGGCCACCACCACGAAGCAAACACTGAACAGCAGAATCTCCGGCGTCAGTCCGCTGATGTCGGTCTTTAAACCGATGCTGACAAAGAAAATCGGCGCAAAAATCACATAGTTGCTGATGTCGACCCGACGCTCCACATAGGGGGCATCCTCCAGAGTGCACAGGACGATGCCCGCAATGTACGCGCCGGTGATGTCGGCAATGCCGAAGTACTGCTCGGCAATGTAGGCCATGGCAAAGCAGAACGCCATGCTGACGATGGTGATGCGCTGGGTGTGGGGGTTGCGCTTGTCAAGCCATTTCATGGCGAAATGGGCAATGATGCCCACGCCGATGGCGGTAGCGAAGAACAGCACGGTGTTCATCAGCACCTTACCCAGCCCTGTGCCGGTGCCGGAGCTGGCACCCAGCACACAGGTCAGCACGATAATGCCGATGACATCATCAATGACGGCAGCGCTGACAATGGTAGTGCCAAGGAAGCTCTTTAAGTGGCCCAACTCCTGCAGCGTTGCCACCGTGATGGACACGCTGGTTGCTGTCATAATCGTGCCGATGAAGAGGGCACGGTAGAACTCCTGGCTGCCCAGCGCTGAGAAGCCGTAGAATACACTATAGAGGAGAGTGCCGCCTACCAGCGGCACCGCCACGCCCACACAGGCGATCAGCGTCGCGATGGGGCCTGCCCTCATCAGCTCTCCTTCAGGTTGGTGCCAAGGCCGGTGGAGAACATCAGCAGCACCACGCCGATCTCCGCGAAGACGGAGATGGTATCGCTGATGTGCACGAGGTTCAGCAGACACGGGCCGATCAGCAGACCCGCGATGATCTCGCCCACCACCTGCGGGGCTCTTGCACTTGCGGGCCACCAGCCCGAAGAACTTGGCCGTGAGCATGATGATGGCGAGGTTCCGGAAGACAGAATACATAAATTTACCTTCCTCCGTTTTATTTCATTTAACAGGGCTGTCGGCCGCGCCCGACCCCTATTCTTTTCATTATATCGCCGCTCCGAACCAAAATCAAAATACTTCTCAATCTTTCTCGTTAAAAAAAAAACAGACAAAGTTCACCAAAGCTTCAGCACAAATTTTTTTGTGCGGATTTTTGCCCGCAGGGCTTGACAAAAACAGCAGGGACTTGCTATAATAAATTGCTGTCTGAACAGACACGCCGCACACGGCAGGCGATGCCGCATGTCGTGTGTACCCTTGGCCTCATAACCTTGAGGCCCTTAAGTCCAAAAGGAGGTGCTACAAAATGGCAAAGTACGAAACCATGCTGATTACCAGCGCCGCTCTCGACGAGGAGGCTACCGCCGCTCTGGTTGGTAAGTTCAAGACCCTGATCGAGAACAACGGTACGATCGATTCCATCGACGAGTGGGGCAAGCGCCGTCTGGCCTACCCCATCAACGACGAGGAGGAAGGCGTCTACACTGTGATCGACTTCACCAGCGAGCCCAGCTTCCCTGCTGAGCTGGACCGTGTGTACAAGATCACTGAAGGTGTTATGCGCAGCCTGATCGTTGCCCACGAGGAGTAATCTTTTCGTGACCAAAAAGGAGTCCGTATTATGTTGAATGTTGTTGCCATCATGGGCCGCCTTGTGGCTGACCCTGAGCTCCGCACCACGCCCCAGGGCACCAATGTGTGCAGCTTCCGGATCGCGTGTGACCGCAATTTTGCCCGTCAGGGTGAACAGCGTCAGGCTGATTTCATCGACATCGTCGCATGGCGTCAGCAGGCAGAGTTTGTTTGCAAGTATTTCCAGAAGGGCAGTCTGATCGCCATTGAAGGCAGTCTCCAGACCCGCCAGTATCAGGATAAGAACGGAAACAACCGCACCGCTGTGGAGGTGGTGGCAAACAACGTCAACTTTGCAGGCCCCAAGAGCAACAATCGGGGCGGCGGAGCAAATTATCAGAATTCTGCTCCCGCCTACCAGAACGCAGCGCCTGCCCGCCCGGCCGCTGTGGAGGCAGCTCCCAGCTATTCCGGGCCGGCAGTGCAGATGATTTCGCCGTCATTGACGACAGCGACGATCTGCCGTTCTGATTCCGTAACGGTCCGACCGTTCAATTCTTATAGGAGGTAATAAGCAATGGCTTTTGAAAGAACCGAAGGCTCTCGCCCCGCACGCCCCATGCGTCGCGGCCGCAAGAAGGTTTGCAGCTTCTGTGTCGATCGCATCGACACCATCGATTACAAGGACGTGCCCCGTCTGCGTAAGTACGTCTCTGAGCGTGCTAAGATCATTCCCCGCCGTGTGACCGGCACCTGCGCTTATCATCAGCGCGCACTGACCACCGCCATCAAGCGTGCTCGTCACGTTGCTCTGATGCCCTACGTCAGCGACTAATCAGAACTTTATCAACCCATTCAAAATAATCAGCAATCAGCAAAGCGCTTTCACCGATGACAAGGTGAAAGCGCTTTTTTGTTGTATCTTTCGTTTGTGCAGTGCTCCCGGCACTCAGTAGTCTGCCTTTTTCTTTTTGCTGCATTCTGGGAACATCTTATGGAACCGTTCCCGCAATTTCCGGGCAGATCACCCTCGTCCATAAAATTGCATCACCCGGTCAAAAAGTTACAAACCGGTACGGTTTTTCCGGCATTTCCTGACATGTTACCGGGAATTTCCGGAATCAACCGGTGTTTTGATGTGTTGGCAAATCAAACTGCACAGTGTCAAACCGATTCTTTGTACACATTTCACGAAATCGCTCCAACATGATTGATTTTTTGCACAGAATGTGCCATACTATAGCCACTGGAAACGTTCCCGACAACGTTCCCGAAAATCCAACCGAAAGCGAGGGCACGCGATATGACGATCAAGGACATCGCCCGCATCAGCGGCTGTTCCGTCAGCACCATCTCCCGTGTGATCAACGACCGGCCCGATGTCCGGCCCGAGACCAAGGAGCATGTGCTCAAGGTCATGCGGGAAGCGGGGTTCACCCCCAACACCAACGCCCGGCAGTTGAAGATCTCAGCAGTCCCGGAGCTTGGTGTTCGTGGTCAAGGGCGCACGCAACCTCTTCTTTTCGGACTTCCTCGTTCAATTGCAGCGGGCCGCTACCCTGTACGGATACAACGGCATCGTCTCCTATCTGGACGAGAACGCCAACGAGATCGATGCTGCCGAGAAGATCCTGCGGGAGATCAAGCCCAAGGGCATGATCTTTTTTGGGCGGCAGTGTCACGAACTTCCAGAACGGTTTTGCAAACATCTCCGTTCCCTCCGTGCTGGCCACGCTGGTCTCCAATGAATTGGACTTCCCCAACCTCTCGATGGTGGGTGTGGATGACCGGGCCGCAGCAAAAGCGGCAGTCTCCCATCTCATCGCACAGGGTCACCGCAAGATCGCGGTGCTGGGCGGCCCGGCCACCAGCTTTCCCAGCCGGATGCGTCGTTTGGGTGCGCAGGATGCCATGGAGGACGCAGGGCTTGTCCTTGACGATAAGCTCTATGGCCTGTGCAACTACGATTTTTCGAGTCCGCCTACCACGCCATGAACAGTCTGCTGGCCCGCCGGGCCGAGTTCACTGCCCTGTTTGCCATGAGCGATGTGATCGCCTTTGGTGCCATCCGGGCGCTGGTAAGTGCAGGGATGCGGGTGCCGGAGGATGTCTCCGTCATCGGCTTTGACGGCATCACGATGTCCCGTTACTGCGTGCCGGTGATGACCACCATCGTCCAGCCCAGCGAACAGATCGCACTTCAGAGCATTGAGCTGCTGGTGCGGCAGATCGAACACGGAGCCCCGGCCCCCAGACCGTCACGCTCCAGCCGGAATTGCAGCAGGGCGAAAGCGTTTGCCCCTGCCGCCGGAACGCTTCAGTCTAACTTCCGTCCTCATGCTGTGGACGGTGGCAGATATTAACCAAAAAAAGAAGAAGGAGTACTACTATGAAAAAGATGATCTCTCGTCGTAACTTTCTGAAGGTCGCAGGCGCTTCTGCCGCTGCTCTGGGGCTGGCTGCCTGTGGCGGGTTCTTCCAGCTCCACCGCTTCCTCCACTGCCAGCTCTGCTGCCGGTTCTTCGACCGCTGCAAAGGCTGACGGCAAGGTCTACTTCCTGAACTTCAAGCCGGAGCAGGATGAGGATTGGCAGGATCTGGCCGCTGAGTACACCAAGGAGACCGGCGTGCCTGTCACCGTCGTGACCGCTGCTTCCGGCCAGTACGAGACCACCCTGATGAGCGAGATGGAGAAGAGCGAAGCTCCCACCCTGTTCCAGGTCAACGGTCCTGTGGGTCTGGCCAACTGGAAAGATTACTGCCTGGACCTGTCCGGCAGCAAGCTCTACGGCGAGCTGACCAGTGACGATTTTGCCCTGAAAGACGCGGACGCCGTTTACGGCATCGCATACGTCATCGAGACCTACGGCATCATCGTCAACAAGGCGCTGCTGACTGCCGCTGGTTACACCCAGGACGATATCAAGGGCTTTGACGATCTGAAGAAGGTCGCCGATGACATTCAGGCACGCAAGGCCGAGCTGGGCGTCGACGGTGCTTTCACCTCCGCCGGTATGGACGGTTCTTCCGACTGGCGCTTCAAGACCCACCTGGCCAACCTGCCGATCTACTACGAGTACAAGGCTGACGGCATCAGCTCCACCGACGCCATCAAGGGCACCTACCTCGACAACTACAAGCAGATCTGGGATCTGTACATCACCGATTCCACCTGTGACCCCACCCTGCTGGCTTCCAAGACCGGCAACGACGCTGTGGCTGAGTTCGTGGGCAAGAAGGCTGTCTTCTATCAGAACGGCACCTGGGCCTACAACGACGTGAAGGACCTGGGCGATGAGAACCTGGATATGCTGCCCATCTATATCGGCGTGGATGGCGAGGAGAATCAGGGCCTGTGCACCGGTTCCGAGAACTTCTGGTGCGTGAACAACAACTCTTCTGATGCCGATATTCAGGCTACTCTGGACTTCCTGTACTGGTGCGTCACCTCTGAGGCCGGCACCAGCGCGATGGCTGACAAGATGGGCTTCGTCATCCCCTTCAAGAAGGCAAAGGATTCCACCAACCCCCTGATCACCATTGCAAACGACTACGTTGCAGCTGGCAAGACCAGTGTTGACTGGTGCTTCTCCACCATGCCTTCCGAGGAGTGGAAGAATGGCGTTGGTTCTGCGCTGACCGCTTACGCAGCAGGCACCGGCGATTGGAACGCCGTTGTGACCGCCTTCGTCGATGGCTGGGCTAAGGAATACAAGCTGGCAAACGGCTAAGCATTCTCGGTTTTCTCTTTCCCCTTTTATTTGTGTAAACCGTAATGGGAGGCGGGCGAGCTGTTCGCCCGCCTCCCTTTTGTTTTGGAGGTATATCATGCAAAAGGCCATCAGCAAATATTGGCCGGTGTTCGTGCTTCCTACGCTGATTGCGTTCATCATCGGCTTTATCTGGCCCTTCATCTGGGGCATTTACCTTTCGTTCCAGCGGTTCACTACTGTTAGCAAGACCACCTTTTGCGTGGGCATCCAGAACTACATCAACGTATTTCAGGATTCCACCTTCCTGCACGCCTTCGGCTTTACGGCAGCGTTTACCGTGATCTCCACTGTGCTTATCAATGTCTGCGCCTTCGCCATCGCGCTGGTGCTCACCCGCGGCATCCGCGGCACCAACATCTTCCGCACCGTCTACTTCATGCCGAACCTTATCGGCGGCATCCTGCTGGGCTACATCTGGCAGATCCTGCTCAACGGTGTGCTGGCCAACCTGCAGAGGCCTCTGCTGGCACTGGATGCCAAGGCCGGTTTCGTCGGTCTGGTCATTCTGATGTGCTGGCAGCAAATCGGCTACATGATGATCATCTACGTTGCCGGTCTGCAGAGCGTGCCCGGCGACCTGATCGAGGCCGCCAAGATCGACGGTGCTTCGACCGTGAGATCCTGTTCAAGATCAAGCTGCCCATGGTCATGCCCAGCATCACCATCTGCACCTTCCTGACCCTGACCAACAGCTTCAAGCTCTTTGACCAGAACGTGGCCCTGACCGCCGGTGAGCCTGCCAACGCCAGTGAGATGCTGGCCCTGAACATCTACAACACCTTCTATGGCCGCTCCGGTGCTCAGTGGAAGGGCATCGGTCAGGCAAAGGCCGCGGTGTTCTTCCTTATCGTTGTGGTCATCTCTCTGGCGCAGCTCCACTTTACCCGTTCCAAGGAGGTGCAGCAGTAATGCCTAAACAGAAAAAAATGTGGGATAACGTCCTCACCGTCATCATGTCTCTGCTGAGTCTGCTCTGGATCTACCCCATCGTCCTGATCCTGCTGAACAGCCTGAAAAAAAAGAGGGTACCTTTACCACCTCTACCGTGTTCCAGCTGCCCACCAGTGAGACCTTTGCGGGCCTTTCCAACTACGTTTACGGCGTCACCAAAATGGGTTTCCTTTCCAGCCTTGGCTACAGCCTTGTCATCACCGTTACCAGTGTGGCGCTGATCCTGCTGTGCTGCTCCATGACAGGGCTGGTACCTGACCCGCGTGAACAACAAGCTCAGCAAGTTTATGAATCTGCTCATCGTGTTCTCAATGGTCGTCCCCTTCCAGATGGTCATGTTCACCCTGTCTAAGACCGCCGATACCCTTAATCTGAACACCCCGTGGAACATCTGCATCATCTACCTCGGCTTCGGCGCCGGTCTGGCCGTGTTCATGTTCACCGGCTTCATGAAGAGCGTGCCCATGGAGATTGAGGAAGCGGCCATGATCGACGGCTGCAACCCGCTGCAGATCTTCTTCAAGGTCGTGTTCCCCATCCTGAAGCCTACCATGATCTCCACCGCCATTCTGGAAACCATGTGGGTCTGGAATGACTACCTGCTGCCCACTCTGGTGCTGGATATCAAGAAGTACCGCACCATCCCCATGGCGATCCAGTACTTCCGCGGCGGCTACGGCCGTGTCGAGCTGGCTCCCATGATGGCCTGCATCATCATCGCCATCATCCCCATCATCATGCTGTACCATCACCTGCCAGAAATACATCATTGAAGGCGTCGTGGCCGGCGCTGTCAAGGGTTAAGGAGGAGTTCACCATGCGAGCAAGCGGCATCCTGATGCCCGTATTCAGTCTGCCCGGTCCCTTCGGCATCGGCACGCTGGGGCAAGAGGCCTTCGCATTTGTGGATTTTCTGGCCCGCGCCAAGCAGACCTATTGGCAGATCCTACCCATCGGCCCCACCGGCTACGGAGACAGCCCCTACCAGAGCTTTTCCGCCTTTGCCGGGAACCCCTATTTCATCGATTTCCGTGTCCTGCACGAGCAGGGCTATCTGACCGCCGATGAGATTCCCGCTGAGGTTCCGGTTGGACCGGTGGATTATGGTGTGCTCTACCAGCAGCGCCCGGTGGTGCTGCAAAAGGCCGCCGATCGTCTGCTGGCTGCAGCCAGCGCAGAGTACAAAGACTTCTGCACGGCACAGAGCTTCTGGCTGGACGATTATGCCCTGTTCATGGCCGTCAAGGCCGAACAGGGACAGGCAGGCCTGTGTGACTGGCCGGATGACCTGCGCACCCGCCAGCCCGCTGCCGTAGCCGCTGCCAGGGAGCGTCTGGCCGGGCAGGTGGATTATTTCAAGGCGGTGCAGTTCTTCTTCTACACCCAGTGGAACGCCCTGAAAGCCTATGCCAACGGCAAGGGAATCCAGCTGGTGGGAGATATCCCCATCTACGTCAGCCCGGATTCCAGCGATCTGTGGACGCGGCCGGAGCTTTTCCAGACCGACGGCCAGACCCACCTGACGCAGGTGGCAGGCTGTCCCCCGGATGCCTTTGCGGCCGACGGTCAGCTCTGGGGCAACCCGCTCTACGACTGGCCCCGCCACAAGGCCGAGGATTTCGCCTGGTGGAAGCGCCGGATGCAGCACGCTACTTCGATTTATGATGTCGTGCGCATCGACCACTTCCGTGGTTTTGAGAGCTACTACGCCATCCCTGCCGGAAACAAGACGGCGGCAGGCGGCCACTGGGAAAAGGGGCCGGATCGCGCCTTCATCGATGCCATCCACGAGACTTTGGGCCAGGGCGGCATCATTGCAGAGGATCTGGGATACCTGACCCCTGAGGTCAAGACCATGCTGGCTGCCAGCGGCTACCCGGGCATGAAGATCATGCAGTTTGCCTTTGACAGCCGGGAGCCGGGCAACTACCTGCCCTACACCTACCCCCGCAACAGTGTGGTCTACACCGGCACCCATGACAACGTGACCGCCGAAGGCTGGCGGCAGTCTGCCAGCCCCGAGGATGTCAACTATGCCTGCCGTTACCTGCGCTGCCTGCCCGAGGATCTGACAGAGGCCATGATCTGCGCCTGCCTTGCCAGTGTGTCGGATATGGCTGTCATCCCGCTGGCCGACTGGCTGCATCTGGGCGCGGAGGCCCGCATCAACACCCCCAGCACCCAGGGGGAGCCAACTGGCAGTGGCGGCTGGATACCCCGCTTACCAGTCTGCTGGCCGAGCATATTGCCGATCTGACAGCACTGTATGACCGGGCTCCGGCTGCGGCAGACCGCTAAAACGTTCCTTCTTCTTTTTCTCCCCCATACAAAGACGGCAGGCTCTGGTCCCCTCCTTTCCGGAGGAACTGGTGCCCGCCGTCTCTTTTTGCATTATTTTCAATTTTCACACAACATTTTTTTCGCCGCATCCCGCACAGGACGTTCCATATATTTCCGCGCAGAACCGTTTCTTTTTTACAAAGTGGCCACAGTATCTTCACAATTTCTTTCGCATTTTGGGTTTCATCGCTCTCTTGTTGTTTTTGGGCAATTATGCTATAATCCAATTAGCTTCACGTCCGCCTTTGCGCGGATTTTACGAACGAAAGGAGTTTTCCACCATGGAATTTACCTATCAGAGCACGATGCAGCTGCCCGCATCCTATGCGGTTCTCTCCGAAGATGAAATGGTCTACACCGTTGGCGGCGCTTTTGAGCTGAATATTGATCGGGCTGCCGTTGCGCAATTTGTTACCAATGTGATTTCAAACAGCATCCGTCTTGCAGGACAGTATACTTTTCAGATGGCTTTCGATGGTTTAACCAATATGCGCAATGACGGCTTGACCATTCCTGGTGCTGTTCATCATTATTGGTCAAATCAAACGACAGTTGGTAAGGTCGGTACTGTTGTAGGTGCAGCATGTGTTGGTTATGCTGTTTATATTCAGGCTGTAACTCTCTTTAACACATTCTTGTCTATCTATAATGATATGCGCGACATTTATAATGGGACTAAACACCCAGACGGAGACTGCTACAACTGCGAATGCTGCCTTAGCTGCCGCTTAATTTATAAGCACCTGAAAGGAGCCTTTTATGGAAAAATTGCGTATGCCTGCATCTTATGCAACGCTTCCGGAAGAAGAGCTGCCGGAGATCTTTGGCGGCGGAGAACTGGGAGATGCATTGGACAGCTTTACGGATAACCTCCACCTGGATGATTTCTTCTTTCAGGGGGGATCCCTCTCCATCTCCATCTCGTTTGTACCTCTGCTCCTGTTCAATGTTGTTGTTTCCGGCTACCGGTTTGTAGAAAACATTTACAAGAACCTGTCCAACTGGTTCGGTTATCACGATGATACCTTCTCTGCCGTTTCTAATTTCACGGATGAAATGCGCCAGAAACAGCAGCGGCGCGGTATCTGAGCCGTTTTCCCTGTAACATGAAAGAGCTTCACGATTCCGGCTTCTGCCGGAGTGTGAAGCTCTTTTTGTTTAGCTGCATCCAGATGTTCAAATGACCCGCAGGGCCCCTGCTCCCGCAGACGGAGCAGATAGCAGCTGCCCGCACCAAACACCTTTTCTATCGCGTCGTGATATTTTGCCGTCAGCATACCGGGTACAAACGCCTGAATGGTCCCTGCAAAGCCGCCGCCCTGCATCCGCCAGGCTCCCCCTGCCCCTCCAGTAGAGTCTGACTGAGGGCAAGCGCCACCGAGAGTCCCTGATGCCGTACGTCTGTGGAGCAGTAAACGTTCTGGCACAGGGCAAAAAGAGGCATGTCCGCTTTCCAGAATCAGCTGCAGGAAAGCATTGAAATCCCCGCTGACCAGGGCATTCCGCTGGGCCAATGCGCGGGCATTCTCCTCAAAATAGTGGACCGCACGCAGAACAGCACGATCCCCGCAGGCCCTGCGCAGGCGTGGCAGCGCCGTCCAGAACTCCTGCTCCTTGACTTGCCCCAACACCTTACCGCCCAGACAAGCCGCCACCGATTCCATTTCGTGCCGGATGGCCGCAAACTCACCGGTCAGCTCGCTGTGACTGCCCCGGGTATCGGTCACGCAAAGGGTCATGTCCGCCGGGAGCAACCCTGCGGTGTGGATTTTTTCTATCCGGGGCTTCTTTGGGTCGGCAAAATCCGCAAAGATGACCCCGCCCACTGCGCTGGTCAGCTGATCCAGCAGGCCGCTTGGTTTTCCGAAATATGTATTTTTCCGCATACTGGCAGATCTTCGCCAGCTCCGGCGCTGTCAGCCTGCAGCCATATTCCCCGTTCAGGATGGCCGCCATCCCCATCTCAAAAAGCCGCCGAACTGGAAAGCCCGCTGCCCCGGAGCACGTCGCTGGCGGTATAGGCATCGAAGCCACCCACCGTCTTTCCCTGTGCCCGGAAACCCTCCGCAATGCCCCGGATCAGGCTGGCCGAATGGGTGCTCTCGCCCTGCTGGGGCTCGGCCTCGCTCAGGTCAATGACGTCCAGCTTGTTGAACCCCCGGGATTTGACCCGGATGAATCCGTCATCGCTGGGGGACGCCACCGCGATCAGATCCAGTGTCACCGCCGCCGCCAGCCCATAACCGTGCTGGTGGTCGGTGTGGTTGCCGCCCAGCTCTGTGCGGCCCGGTGCCGAATAAACCTGCACCTGCCTGCCCGGCCCAAAGTACAGCTCAAACTGTTCCAGCGCAGCGGCATACCGCTGCCGCTGGCGGGCCAGCACCGCCGGTTCTGTGCCATAGAGCGTTGCAGAGCGCTTCGTCCCACTGCCCCGCAAGGATCTCCCGTCTGAGTTGTGCACTGGTCGCCATGGCCGTTCCTCCTCCACAAACGTTCTCTCCGCAAAGTCCGTGCATGAAGGGTCCATGCACTTGGGTTAGCCTTATTGTACTTCATTCCGCCCTCTTTTTGCAATTTGAATCCGCAAAAAATCCAATTTCAGCGCGAAAAACAAAGTTTCGGATGTACTTTTGTTGAATTTGCAGATACAGTTATGATATACTGGAATCAAGAATGCGGTCAACTGGAGGAAACGATCATGGCAGATGTATATAAGCAATCCTTCAAACAAAATTACACCAATAATATTGAACTTTCCATCTTCAACTGTGGTTTGGAGCGCTGCGCCCCCGGCCAGACCTGGGGGCCCGGCATCCGCGACCATTACCTCATCCATCTGGTGGTCTCGGGCAAGGGCACATTTGAAGTGGGCGGTAAGACCTTTGCGGTCGCGCCGGGCGATCTGTTTCTTTGCCAAGCCCAGCCAGCTCATCCGGTATACGGCGGATGAGCAACAGCCCTGGGAGTACAGCTGGGTCGGCTTCAACGGTGCCTGCGCCCACAAGCTTGCGGCGCAGCTGCCTTTCACCGACGCTGCTCCCGTCCACCACACCCAGGACCTGGAGGGGCTGCGGGCGGCCCTGAGCAGCATCTACTCTTCCCGCGGGTTAGAGCCTCAGGACGAGGCTGCCATGGTGGGGTACCTCTACCTGTTCATCGCCGCCCTGATGCGGGAGACCAGCGAGATCCGCCCCCACAACGCTTCCTCCTCCAATCAATATGTACTGAATGCCATCAAATACATTCAGTTCAACTATTCGCACGACATCTCCATTGATGATGTCGCTAAGAGCGTGGGCGTTTCCCGCAGCCATCTGTACCGGGTGTTCATGCTCAATGTGGGCAAGAGCCCCATCGACTATCTGACCGAATACCGGGTCAACGAAGCCTGCAAGCTGCTGAGGGCCGGCAACCTTTCCATTGCAGAGGTTGCCATCTCGGTGGGCTTCTTTGATCAGTTCTATTTTTCCCGGGTCTTCAAGCGGGCCAAGGGGATGCCGCCCAGCAAATACATCGCCGCCCAGAGCGAAAATGCAGATGCCCCCGCTTCGGAAGAAGCCTGACCCAATCCCATCCCAAAGGAGAATTTCCATGCCCTTACAGAAAAATCAGGTGCTGACGCTGACCATCGAGCGGCTTTCCAATGATGGCAGCGGCGTGGCACACTCGCCGGACGGTGAGGCCGTGTTCGTGCCCGGCACCGCCCCCGGTGACGAGGCCGCTGTCCGCATCGTCAAGGATTGCGGCCGCTACGCCTTCGGCATTCTGGATGCCATTCAGACTCCCTCGCCTGACCGTATCCCGGTGGATTGTGCTGTGGCCGGCCCCTGCGGTGGCTGCAGCCTGCGGCATCTGGATTATGCCGCTGAACTGCGCGCCAAGGGCGAAAGCGTTACTGATGCTTTCCGCCGCATTGGCGGGCTGGATGTACCCGTGCTGCCGCCCCTCCCTTCCCCGAGATCGACCGCTACCGCAATAAAGTTCAATTCCCGGTGGGCCGTGATAAGAATGGCAAGCCCTGCATCGGTTTCTACACCGGGCGCACCCACCGCATTGTACCCTGCCCCGACTGCAAGCTGCAGCCGGATGTGCTGAACGAGATCGGCAATACCCTCTGCGATTTCTTTGCCGCCCACAACATTCAGCCCTACGACGAGCAGACGGGCAAGGGGCTGGTTCGTCATGTGTTTCTGCGCCGGGGTGTCCACAGCGGCCAAATCATGGTCTGCCTCGTCTGCACCCGGGCAAAGCTCCCCCACGCAGAGGAGCTTTGCCGCGCACTGACTGCGCAGTTTTCCGATATCGCCACCATCCTGCTCAATGTCAACAGCAAAAACACCAACGTGATCCTGGGCACCGAGACCCACACCCTGTACGGCCCGGGGTTCATCGAGGACACCCTCTGCGGCGTCCCGGTGCAGCTTGGCCCGCTTTCGTTCTATCAGGTAAACACGCTTGCCGCTGAGCAGCTCTACGGCATTGCCGCCGAATACGCCCAGCTGACACCGGATGACCTTTTGCTGGACCTCTACTGCGGCATGGGTACCATCGGTCTCTCCATGGCCGACCGCTGCCGGGAGCTCATCGGCGTGGAGATCGTGCCCGAAGCTATTGACAGCGCCAAGGCCAACGCCGCCCGGATGGGCGACGCCGTCGCCGCCAAGAGCCGCTTCTTCTGCGCCGATGCTGGTAAGGCGGCCTCTCAGCTTGCCGCCGAGGGCCTGCACCCGGATGTCGTGATGCTGGACCCGCCCCGCAAAGGCTGCGACGAAGCGACCCTTTCCGCTGTCGTCCAGATGTCCCCCCCGCCGGGTGGTCTATGTCAGCTGCAACCCCTCCACCGCCGCAAGAGATGCCGCATGGCTCGAAGAGCATGGGTATCGGGCAGAAAAGGTGCAACCGGGTGGACCTTTTCCCGAGGACAAGGCACGTGGAGACGGTTGTCTTGCTTTCCAAGGGTGAGGTCGACTCGAAAAAGATTCGGGTTGAGTTCTCTTTGGAAGATATGGATATGTCCGAATTTCAGGATGGGGCAACCTATCCGCAGATCAAGGAGTATGTGCTGGAGCATACCGGGTTAAAGGTATCCAACCTCTATATCTCACAGATTAAACGAAAATGTGGGATTGGGGTTGGTAAGAACTATAATCTGCCGAAGTCCGAGGATTCCAGACAGCCCAGTGCCCACAGGAAAAAGAGAAAGCGATCCGAGAAGCATTCAAATATTTTGGGATGATCTAACATCCTGCAAAATGGAGGTTTCTTATGGATAGATTGATTTCTTGTGAGTTTAACATGGATACCGCTTGTGTGGAACTGAAATTTTTAGATGGCAGCATGATTGCCATTGATACCATCGCCGTGGAGAATGAGGTTGCTGACAATATGTATCAACGGTCAGAACTGGATTATCTAATCTACAATGATCCGGTTGGATATGCAGACTTGATCTTGAACGGTGATCCCGAAATTTATCTAAAAACTGTAACTGAATGTAAACCCTTAGATTAAAACTCAGCCCTCTGCCTTTTCCTTGGCAGAGGGCCGTTTTTTGCTTAACAGTTATTGAGCATCCCTTAATTGCTCTACAACACTGCATTTCGCTGCATTGTCATACATCATACAAGGAATCAGCCACCCCAGCAGAAGAAATACCGGAATTGTCAGCAGGACAGGCAGAATGGTGAATCGATACTCAAAGAACCAGAACATACTGCCCAGCATTTTTCCTGCAAGAGGTCCCACCGCCAGCGACAGAATAAAGGCCGCCGATACGGAGGACATTGCGTAAAACAATCCCTCGTAGATCAGCATGGTTTTGAGCTGCCGGTTCGTCATTCCTACAGCCTGAAGCACAGCAAATTCACGGCGGCGGGAAAGAATACCGGTCATCATGGCGTTGAAGAAATTTAAGAGTCCCACCAGCCCGATGATAGCACAGAGAATACCACCTATCAGAAGGAACATCTGCCGGAACTGAGCAAACTCAGAGCGAGCCGTGGCCTTGCTTTCATACATCAAGGGCGAAAACTCACCGGCAGTGAGCTTCGATAGATATTGCTCTGCTTCGGCCTCGTCCGCTTCGTCCGCTGTGTCGAACAGGTAGAGCATCGGAATGGCTGCACCACCGCTGTCCCTCTGTGCGGTGTCCACAGACAAAACTACGTCATATCCAATACCGCTATAACGATAACTCATGGAATTCGGAAGATTTACCAAGGCGCAGACCGTGTACTCTACATCTCTGGCTCCATACATTTTTCCTGAATATACTCCTCCGGTGTATCTTCGGTGCAGAGTTCCCCGGTGCGGCTGTCGATATATTTCACATCGTCCGCATAGGTAGCGGTGATCGTGTCTCCCACCTTGGGGTAGTATTCAGGATTGAGCAGATTACCGTAGTCATCTAAGGAAACCGCAATGGCAATGGCGTTATTGTCCGGCTCCAACATGGGAGAAATATCTCCGTCGAACACTTGCAGCTTGTCAAACAGACTGTTATCCAGAGCCTCGATTCTGGTATCTCCCATCACCATATTGCCCCGGTGCTCCAGACGGCTCATATGGCTGTCCAACTGCTCGGCGCTTTCGTACTTTGCATAGTCCTGCCGCAGAGCATTCTCCGTCATCCACAGGTAGTCGGGTTTTCGCACAGCATATCCCGTGCCGGAAAGACTGGCCTTTGTGTTTGCTGCGATCTCTCCGATTTGTTCTGGTGTAATGAATTCATCTGCCGAGTTGTAATGGAAATAGTCGGGAGTGCTGACGATAAAATCGGCGCAGGTCCTGACGGATACATACTTCTCCATGCTGAAGCCGCCCACAAAGGCACACAGCGCATTGAACAGTGTCACCGACAGTACCAGAGACACCACCACCAGCACCGTCTTTTTCTTGTTTCGTCCCAGATTGGCAAAGGCCATCTGATGGAGCTTCGCTCCCCGGATGCTGCGCTGTTTTTTCTTGGTCTGCATCACATCCGTATATTTGGTAGCCTCCACCGGAGAGACCTTGGCTGCCATTTTTCCGGGCTTAGAACAGGACAAAAGCACCGTCAACAAGGCAAACAGCATGGAGCCAAGGAAGATCACAGGCGAAGTGCTGATGGTGGTGATGCCTGCATCCAACTGGGTGGAGTGCAAGACAACAGGCACCAGAACAGCGCCAATGCCATAGCCCAACAGCAGCCCCGCCGGAATGCCGATCAGACAAAGCAGAAGTGCCTGCTGGCGAATGATGCGTTTGAGCTGCCGGGGCGTTGTGCCAATGGTTTTCAGAAGTCCGTAAAACCGGATATCCCCTGCAACAGAGATCTGGAAAATGTTATAGATGATAAGATACCCCGTGAAAATCACCAGCAGCAAAAAAGCTGCTATGGCGATCACAAGTTCCGGATCGAGCTGCGACTCCAGCTGGGATGAGGTATATCCCCAATTGACGCCGATTCGGACGCTGTTGGGATCGGTATAGCTGTCCCATGTGTAGCCAAGATCGGTATCCACCTGCTCCATCTGCCCTTGAATGTTTGTGCCGGAGGCCAGCATGACATTCAAATCGGTGCGGAAAGGCTGTAAACCTGTTTTTACTGCCTGCGCTTCGATGTCATCTGCGTAATCACGGCTGATGTTGATGTAATGGACAGGCATTAGTTCATCATAGTCCCAATAGCCTACCAGCGTAAAGGTATCTGTTACAGTAAAGGCGGTTTGATCCTTGTCCGTAATGGAATAGGAAACCGTGACTTCAGCGCCCAGCTCCGGCGTTACGCCAAGCAGCTGTAACGCTGCCGTATCCATGGCTACCTCTTTGCCGCTTTCGGGCATCCGTCCGGTAGTAGGGGTGGCATAGCTCCATTTAGTGCAGTTGGCATCCATGTAGCTGATCTCTGCCGGTATTTTGGCAAAGACCCCCTCCGCAGTGATACCGATTACCTTCCGTGCCCCCGTAGCCTTCACCTTTGGGTGGGCAGTGATACGTTCCGCCTGCTCGGGGGAAACATCCTTAAAGGTGCCGTGTGCATAGCCGCCTACCTGCCGAAACTGGTAGGTTTCATAGCTGGCGTTCAGTGACAAGACAATGGTGAACATGGACGTAAATAGCAGCGTTGTCAGCGCAATGGCAAAAATGGCGATCAGATTGCGGCGGCGGTTCGCATAAAGAGATTTTAAGCTGAGCTTTCGAATACATTTTCGATTTTTGACATTCATCGTAGCCACCTCCCGTTAGTTCTGGGAGACGATCCGACCATCTTCGATACGGATAATGCGGTCTGCCATCTGCGCAATTTCTTCGTTGTGAGTGATCATTACGATTGTCTGGGCGAACTTTTGACTGGTGACTTTCAAAAGGCTCAATACATCCTGACTGGTTTTGGAATCCAGATTGCCGGTGGGTTCATCTGCCAGAATGATAGCGGGTGCTGCCGCCAGCGCACGGGCAATGGCTACTCGCTGCTGTTGACCGCCTGAGAGCTGATTGGGCAGCGCATCCAGACGCTCATCCAGCCCAAGTGTCTGTACAATCTGCTGTACGAAATCCTTATTGACCTTGCCACCGTCCAGCTCAATGGGTAGAACGATATTTTCATACACATTCAGCACCGGAACAAGATTATATGCTTGGAACACAAAGCCGATTTTCCTGCGACGGAAGATGGTCAGCGCTTCCTCCTTCAGGGAGAAAATATCCTGTCCGTCCACCATGACCGTGCCACTTGTAGGGCGATCCAGCCCGCCCAGCATGTGCAGCAGCGTGGATTTGCCGGAGCCGGATGTGCCGACAATTGCAACAAATTCGCCCTTCTTTACACTTAAATCAACTCCATCCAACGCATGAACCGCGTTATTGCCGGAGCCATAAATCTTTTCTCAGGTTTTTGCCTGTAAAACATCCACAAATGAGTACCTCCTCCAAAAAAAATCTGTATGTATGAAAGGAAATGATCCTTTGATACATACAGATTATCGCATAGGAATCTTTCCACATTCTTTCCGGCGGAAAATGAAATCTAACAGTTTTGATAGAATTGTTGTTATTTCGGCAGAAATATGGAAAACGTACTTCCTTTTCCCGGAACGGAAGCAACCTTGATATAACCGCCCTCGCCGGATATGATCTGTCGGGCAAGGTATAAGCCGATGCCCACACCTTCTTGTTTCTGCACACTATTTGAGCGGTAAAAGCGAGCAAATATCTTCGCTTGCTCACTTTCCGGTATGCCTGAACCGGTATCCGATATATCGATCCTTGCAAACATTTCATAGCTTACGGCAGAAATAGTAATGGTGCCATGCTCTGTATATTTGATGGCGTTGTCTACGATATTAGCCAGCGCTTCCGCTGTCCATTTGAAGTCGAATACAGCAAAAGCATCGGTATCTTGCAGTCGCAAAGACAATCTTTTTTCAGAAGCCTTGGCGGCATATTGTTCTACTACGCTTTCAAGCAGCGGCTGCAGCGCTGCTTGCTGAGGGGAGAGTGAAATGATCCCATTTTCCAGTCTGGAAAGCTTTACGAGAGAATCGATCAGAAATCGCAGCTTTTCCGATTGTTTGTACAGCGCCTCCACATTTGCCTTCGCCGATGCAGGCAGAGTTTCCTCCATCAGAAGCTCGCTGTATAACAGCAGGTTTGCAATCGGCGTTTTTGTCTGGTGGGAGATGTCCGCAATCAAGGTTTTGATTTTGTCTTTTTCCTGCGCTACATTTCGAGAAGATGCTTCTGCGGCAGAAAGATAGTGTGCAAATTTTGTTTCCAAAGCAGACTGCCGGCTTTCATCAAAATTGGTTTCAGAAAAGGAGCCGGTCATGGCAGCGTCCAGCATTCTTTCGATTTCTTCCATCGTTTTTCTGGTCTTCCTCCGCTCCCATAATACAATAGCTGCCGCCGCCAGAAAACACAGCAGCAGGATCACAATGCCGGTTTTATTCATCTTTTGTTACCCAGCTATAACCGATTCCATAGACGGTTTTAATGTATTTCTGTGCACCAAGCTTATCCCTCAGACGCTTGATCGTAACAGACAAAGCATTTTCATCCACATATTCTGCGCCATCTGTCCAGATCCGGTCTACAAGGTCTCCACGGGTCATGGTTCGGCCTCGGTTTTCAACAAGCAGACGCAGTAATTTTTGTTCTGTTTTACTCAATTCCACTTTTGAATCTTCCACATAAAAGGTCATAGCCTCAAAGTCAAAGTGAAATAGATCCATATGGAACGGCGCATTTTTATGGCTTGACGCTTGCTTTCGCAGTTGGGTATTCACCCTTGCACGCAAAACCGAAAGAGAAAAGGGCTTGGTAATGTAATCATCAGCGCCCCTCTCCAGTCCGTCTACGATGTCCAGATCGGTGTCATTGGCAGTCAGTAGAATAACAGGAATTCCGGGCATGTTTTCCTTGACCTCCCGGAGCAGCTCAAGCCCACTGCCATCCGGCAGATTGATATCCAGCAGGATCAGGGATACACTCCCGCAAAGCAATTGTTCTCTTGCCGCTTTTAGATCATGGCAGGATATAATCTGACGGTCATCTGCTTTCAGCGCTTTGCATAAGCCTTGATTCAAGCCGATATCATCTTCAACAATCAGTAATTGCTCCATGTATCTCACTCCCTCGTTATTCAAAGGCCACCATTATTTCCTTGGGTAATTTTTCGTTCTCACAGTTCAGAAGATAGGCGATTGCTCTGCTTGCAAATTTGTTCGTTTTCACTGTATCCCAATCGGCAAGCAAAATGACCTCTGCCTTGCCGTTCTCAAAATCTAATGATATTTCGCCCCATTCGCCGTCGCAGTCTGCCTGATATTCGTAGATTGCGGCGGCGATTTTGGATTTTTTTTCGCTTGGTCTTGGATTTCTGTTTTAGCCGGACTGCATGGATTTGCGCCCTCGGCAACCAAAAATTCCGTCAACTTGGCTTTTCGGTAGGCTCGTTCTGCACCGCTGGCTGTACTGCCCTCAAACATAACCGCCAGTTCTTCAAAGGTGGGGCGGTCTTTCCATGATGACACGCCCACAGGTCATGCAAATTGCTAATCGTTTTTCGAGCAAGGTCTGTTCCCGGTAATTCAGTTTCTCAAATGCCCGCTGCACCTTTTCTGCCTGTATGCCGTTCCAGAGGATATCGTCTAGTTCCACATCGTCAAGGGCTGCTGATTGCGGATACCTCGCACAACTTTCAGATAGGCTGTTTTCGGCAATAGTTTTCGGAGCAAGATCACAGTTGTATTTCTTGGAAAACTCGTTGACCGCATCCTTGGTATTGTGGTACAGCCAAGCCATTGACCGCACCATTTTATAATTGGTCAGAGAGGATACCGACCATTTTTCTTCGCCCATGCGAAAACGGAGCATAGCATCCCGGATGAACGGGAAAATGTATGTAGCATACTCTGCACCCTTGGCAAGGTCATAGTCCATCAGCTTTTGGAGCATTTGCTCCCGGCAGGAGAGCTTTATATCTATAAATCGGTCTGTGTCGTACAGATCGCCGCCATCCACACCGAGAAAGCCTTTGATGCGCTTGTTAAGTTGCGGCTCGTAGTGGTGTAGGAAGAATGAGAAATGTATCAAATTCTTTTCCTGCAAGGCAGACAGGATATATTCGTTCAGACTGCCTACCTTTGGCGGCTCAGGTTCCAGTTGGAAGATGCGCTCTGCCACATAGGAAATGATACCATCACCGTGCGGATTGACTTGGTGTTTCGGTATGTATCCGGTCATATTCCATGTAAAATCACTCAGCATAGCGCACCTCCCTTCTCATTTCTATAAGAATCCCTTAAGACATTCTTTCATAAAAAGCATGAAGTATTTCTGCCAATTCCTGCGGTGATTCAATATTAACTTCATGTCCGGCACCAATAATCGTTTTTAATTCCACGTTCTTAAGCAATTCTGCCAATTCAATAGAAGCATTTTTATTCGCAGTATCTTTCTCGCCATATAACAATAGTGTAGGGCATGATATTTTGTGCAGAGAGTTGTTAAAGTCCAACTCCATCATGGTTTCGCATAGAAGTAAGAAATCAGCTTTTCTAAATCCCATTTGTTGAAACATGGATTTAGGCATAAATCTAAAGAGAAGATTTTGAAATTTCAGAAGCTTCTTGGGCATTTTATATTGTGTGGCGATAAGCACCAAGGAGCGAACTTTTTTCGGATATTGTATAGCATAGTTCAGAGCTAATACGCCCCCAAGCGATAAACCGCACAAATCAATAGGCTCATCATATTGATTGCAGTAATCTGAAAATGCAGCATATAGATTATCATAGGTCACTTCTTTGCTATGAACTAAATCAGGAAGATTCGGACACAAGCTGTAATCAGTAGTTTGCAAAATATCTATTGTTTTTGTCCAACTGTCAGATGTTTGTCCTAATCCATGCACATATATTTGTTTCATATTGTTCCCCCGCTAAATATGTATCTTAGCTTCTGCAAGCAAAGCAGCCTGTTCCATTTCTTTTTCATAAGCTCCTTTGGCATAAGCAACATCACTTTTTGCCCGGAGTTCTTTATCTTTTGCCAGTTTCTTCATGACCTCCGCAAGGTCAGCGTCCAGAGTACCACG
>VOFJ01000729.1_pt1 | contig 49034 bp, 76 predicted proteins | sample 5384081 | NCBI WGS metagenome assembly VOFJ01 (sample SAMN12384729, study PRJNA508395) | human gut metagenome | isolation source: healthy gut I | host: Homo sapiens
CTCAGTATGCTTCGTTCCGATTTGCATTGCTGGCAGCACTTCTTCTGCCTTACCCACAAAGAACTCTGTATTCTCCAGGCCATTAAGTTTCGCATTTTCTTTCGCATTCTCTATGGCTGCCGGAACAATTTCACACCACGGACAAATTTTGCTTTCTGTGCCAGGAACAGGGGAAATGGTTCCGATCCCACAGTAGAGATCCCATACTGTTTCCTGACCGTGAAGATCTGCGTATTCCAGTGCCTTTGCGTAAAGCTTCTGGGTCTGCATAGGATTTACCTGATAGAAAGACAGAGGAGAAATCCGATAGGAAATATCTCCGATTCTGTCCTTGATATATTCCTGGCCCCAGGCAGACGGATCTCTTCGCCAAGAATCACATTGCTGTGTTTCTTATTTACATTGATGGTGATGCTTGTCATTCCCCGGAATCTCACACAGAGATTTTACAAGCTGCTCCTCTTTCGGAAGCTTGTTTCCGTTCAGAATCAGACAGACCATCACTTCTTTTTTGTGGAAATATCCGTAACGGATCAGGACATGGCGCACCAGCCCTTTGCCTGTTGCTTCATTATATGGTTCAATCCCGTATTTCTCCATATGTGCGATCACACGATCCAGAACTTCTTTATTCTCAGCTACACCAAGTGCACAGTCACGGTTTTCGATAATATTGTGGGTTCTTCCACGCATAGAAACCTGTAACGATTTTTCCCTCTTTATTTCTGCCTACAGGAAACTGTGCCTTATTTCTATAATGGAAAAGTTCATCCATGCCAATGATCGGCTCCATGGGGATATCTGAAAAGCCACCGATACGTTCCAGATGTCCCTTCACCTTATTTGTCTTTAAATACAAGCTGCTGGTCATAGGAAAGTGCCTGAAGCTGGCATCCGCCACACTGACGGGCAGATGGACACACTGGCTCAACTCTGATACGGAGATGGTTTTAGGATTTCCATCAGCCTTCCATATCCATAGTTTTTCTTTGCCTTGATAATTTTGGCTGTTACAGTATCTCCGATCACTGCATCCTTTACAAAAACAGTGAAGCCATCAGCTTTTGCCAATGCCTTCACCATCTGTTCCGCAGTCCACAATTTCTAACGTAACAATGTCATTTTTACGATATTCCATGAGGATCAAACCTCATCTGTTCTTCTCAGATTTGATTCAAAAGCCTGTTATATCCAAGCCATTCTTTTTTGCCTTTATCTGCTGCAAAAATCTCTGTCAGTGTTTCCATACGGGCATCCGTATTGTCAGCAAAGATTTAACGCCACAGCTTCTGCCAGTGCCGGTTTCTTGGGAGAACCGTATTCCAGTTCACCGTGATGTGCCAGAATGCAGTGGATCAGTTGATTCTCCAGTGTTTCCGGAAATTCCGGTATCTTTTGCAAGATCATGAATCATCTGAGCACCGATATAAATATGTCCCAGAAGCTGCCCTTCATCTGTGTAATCATTCAATGGGAAAGATAATTCCTTTGTTTTTCCGACATCATGAAGAAGTGCTGCTGTGATCAGTAAATCCTCTCTTATGACCGGATAAGCACTTGCCATATAGTCACAGAGTTTTGTTACGCTTAAAGTATGCTCCATCAAACCACCGATAAAACCATGATGTACTGTCTTTGCTGCAGAATGTCCTTGGAATGCTTTTCAAAAATTCCTTATCTTCTACAAAAAGTTTATTCAGAAGAGCGCAGACAGATAACTCATTCTCCTTACTGTCGTAATAATTCCAAGCAACTGACCATACATATCATCTGTGCTGTTTTCACTCACCGGAAGATAATCTGCCGGATCATATTCATCTTCAGCAGCCTTGCGCACACGCTTGATATTCAGCTGCATAGCCCCTGCAAAACTGGTCACATCTCCCACAACATCTATATAATCCAGTGCATCAAAATCATCAATTCCAAGAGAATTCGGATCCCAGATCTTTCCATCCATGATTCCGGTTTTTATCCTGTAGGATAATATTCTCATAGGGTTTTCCATTCTTCGTTACCGCAGACTGTTTCTGCTTGCACAGATAAATCCATTAATTCTGTCTCCCTCATGTAACTCATTTAAAAAACGCATAAAAGCCTGCCTCTCTATCCTTTATTTTTTAGTATTATAACAATTCCACAAGAAAGAATCCCGCTTGTAGGATTCTCCGCCTGTCACTATCTCTCTCCAACTGTTACCTTATAATCTTTCTCCGCATACTCACCATCGGAATTTTTGCGAAGAACCGTTATGGTAAGATTTTCTCCCTGCTTTTTGTCTGAAGATATGTATAGTAAGACTGCATACTCTCTGTGGGAGTTCCATCAATCTTACTTATAATATCTCCACACTGTATCCCTGCCTTCATCGCAGGAGATTCTTCTTGTGTACGCTCCACGTAAAGTCCCTGATCAATTCCCAGTTTTCTACATTGTGCCTGAGTTATCTCTGTTCCATAAATACCTGTATATCTGATTGTCTCTTTGTTAGCCAGATGTTCTATCAACGGAAGAATCTGCGAAATGGAAACTGCATGAATATTATCTCCGTCGTTTTCATTCTTCTTCAGTATCATACCTGCCACATTTCCGTCAGAATCAAGCAGCACACCACTTCCATCTTCATTCCCTGCACATCTGTAGCCAACACATTATACTCCGTATCCGCTACCGATAGTTTTTCAGAAACAGAAGTGATCATTCCATAAACCACCGCATCACTGTCACCGGCAGGACTTCCGATAGCAATTACTATATCGCTCTGCCCCAGTTTCTTTGTGTCTGTCAGATCAGATACCACGATACCTTCTCTTGTACTGTCATTGAAGATTTTTTTCTCACAGTTGCAACTGCAAATCCGGAATCTGCATCTCCCCTGCATATCTCTCCTGCACTGTCGAACCATCTGCAAAAAAGTCACCTGCAGTTCCTGCAGATTTTCTTTCCAGTTCTTCCTCATAGGTCAGGATATAAAATTGCGTCTCTGTTTCAAGAAAGACAAGACCTTCCGTATCTTCCTGTTGAAAATAAAATTATTCAGCAAATCCTCATCCTTTGAAATTCCTCTCACGTTTACAAGAGATTTTCGGGATTTTTGGGAAACCTTCAGCACTTCCCTATACATCTCCTGACGCATTGCCTTAGAAGACTCTTCTCCTCTTGTTCAGAAACTGAAGCGACAGATTCCCTCTCTGTTGCCTGTTCTTCAGATATCGTCTCCCGCTACATCCGATCCTGTCAGTTCGATTTTCTGCTGTGTATTCTCTTCTCTGTCCGCCATAACCGGAAACACACTGGCAAAGGTTACGGCTGCGCAGCCTCCAAACAAAACGCCACATCCTGCTATCATAAGCAGCCTGCGCAACAGACTGCCATTCTCTTTTGGCTGTTTTTTTACCGTTTCTTTTATAAACTGATATTCCTGTGTGTCCATTTTGTTTTTTTTCATACCTGATTCTCCTGCCGCACTCCATTTCAGGATAACTGCCCAGTGTCATACAAAACAGCAATCTGCCAAACAGTTACCATTCAGGTTCAATATCGCTTGTATTCAAACAAATTATATCGTAACAATCTACACATTATTTTAACAAAAAGATATGAATTTTTTATGAATATACTATAAGTAATTTCCCACAGTACAAAAAAAAAAGCTCCTACTGAAACACTTATCGTATCAGCGAAACACTGCAACTCAGGTTATTATGATGACACAAAAAAACGGCTTAAATGCACATATGATAGCATTCAAACCGTTTTTCATGCGGAAGATGGGACTTGAACCACACGAGCGCAATGCTCACAAGATCCTTAGTCTTGCTCGTCTGCCAGTTCCGACACTTCCGCATATCGCATTTCTGTTATAAGTTTTACTTATTGTTGCGACAATTGGTACTATACCAAAAACTATATAAACTGTCAATAGCTTTTTTTGAATTTTTTTTATTTTTTTGTAAAAACTATCATTTTTATGTATTTCTATCCTTTTTGCTTTCCATAGATTCCAAAAATCATATATAATAGGAAAAGTATTTGTAACTGCTTATTTCACAGTAACTTAGCCAAAATTCATTCAGATTGCCTGCGGCAATGGAATTTTTGCTTTAGAAGAAATCCAGGATTTTGGCATATTCATGCCAAAACACCTCGCTGGGATAGTGGTGTATGAACAGTAACCACAGTTACACAGTTACAATTATTTTTTTAGAATTGCTATAATCCGGAGTACATTTCCATAAAAAAAATGCTATAATATCAGGGACAGCAAATTATAAAAAGATATCTATCAGGAGATTTTAAACAGACAATGAATCAGAAAGCATATAAAGCACTTTGAATATTATAAAATCATCAATATGCTGACAGACAAGGCTTCCTCTTCCATGGGAAAAGAAATCTGCCGGAAGCTGGAGCCATCCACAGATATTGATGAAATCCGACATATGCAGACTCAGACCAGAGATGCACTTACCGCCTTTTCCAAAAGGAAATATTTTCCTTTGGCAGTGTCAAAGATGTCCGTGGTTCTCTGAAACGTCTGGAAATCGGCAGTTCTCTGGGGATCGGTGAACTTCTTGCCATCTGCAGCTTCTTGAAAAACACCAACCGGTCAAAGCCTATTCCAAAAGTGATCGCGGAGATTCTCTCCTGGGATTCTGACACTGGATGGATGTTTGAGGCACTGGAACCTCTTATGACCCTCTGCTACAGAAATCCGCCGCTGCATTCTGGCAGAGGATGAAATCAGTGACGATGCAAGCAGCAACCTCCGCCAGATTCGAAGTAAAACATGAAGATTCCACCAACGACAAAATCCACATGCCAGCTCTCTTCTCTGGTAAACGGAAGCGCACCCAATTACCTGCAGGATGCAGTCATCACCATGAGAAACGGACGTTACTGCATTCCGGTCAAGGCAGAATACAAAGGACAGGTTCCGGGTATGATACACGATCAGTCCTCCACCGGTTCCACCTGTTTATCGAACCGATGTCTGTCGTAAAAACTAAAATAATGAACATCCGCGAACTGGAACTGGAAGAACAAAAAGCCATTGAAGTGATCATTTTCCACCCTGAGCCAGCAGGCTGCTGCACAAACTCGACCTATCCGCGCAGATCTTTCCATCATGGTACAGCTGGATTTTATTTTGCAAGAGCAAAACTTGCCATGGATATGAATGCCACAGAACCAATCTTCAATGATGAAGGACGCATCCGTCTGAAAAACAGGCACGCCACCCTCTCATTGATAAGAAGAAAGCTGTTCCCATTGATATCCGTCTAGGCGATGATTTCCGACTTGCTTGTTATCACCGGTCCGAACACCGGTGGAAAAACTGTATCTTTAAAGACTGTCGGGCTTCTCACTCTCATGGGCCAATCAGGTCTTCACATTCCCACTCTGGACCGCTAAGAGCTTGCTCTTGTTCCACGAAGTTTATGCTGACATCGGTGATGAGCAGAGTATTGAACAGTCACTCAGTACCATTCTCCTCACATATGACCAACGTGGTTTCATTTTGAAAATCCGCAGACCGTCATTCCCTGGTCCTTTTCGATGAGCTCTGGTGCAGGTACAGATCCGACAGAGGGTGCTGCCCTTGGCCATTGCGATCCTTTCCCATCTTCATGAACAGGGGAATCCGCACCATGGCAACCACCCATTACAGTGAGTTGAAAGTGTACGCACTCTCCACACCGGGTGTAGAAAATGCTTCCTGTGAATTTAATGTAGAAACGCTTAGTCCTACTTATCGCTTACTGATCGGTATTCCTGGAAAAAGTAATGCATTTGCCATTTCTTCCAAACTGGGACTTCCGGATTATATCATTGACAATGCCAAAGAACAGATCAGTGAACAGGATGAATCTTTTGAAGATGTTCTTGACTGTTCCCTGGAGCAGAGCCGTATCACCATTGAAAATGAACGCCGCGAAATTCAACAGTTATAAACAGGAAATTGCATTAAAAAGCAGTTAGAAATGGAAAAACAGGAAAAATTGAACGAGCAGCGAAAGATGCCATCATCGTCAGAAGCCAATGAAGAAGCCCATGCAGATTCTCAGGAAGCCAAAGGAATATGCAGACCAGACCATGAAATTTCCATAAATTCCAGAAAGACCATGTGGATCTGGCTCCATTCAGGAAATGGAAAAAAGAACGCCAGAACCTGAAAAAACATGAAAAAGCTGCCAAAGGCATGACTCAAAGAAAAAGCAGACTGCCAGAAACCAAAGAAAGAACTCAAAAAGATCTTCGTCTCGGTGATGCGTAAAGGTTCTCAGCATGAATCTGAAAGGAACTGTCAGCAGTCGTCCGGAATGCAAAGGGTGACCTCTTTGTGCAGATGGGAATCATCCGTTCCAAAGGTAAACATCTCTGATCTGGACTGATCGATGAAGATGCTCACCGGGCAGCAAGTCCATGCAGCGTACCGGTGCCGGAAAAATTAAAAGCATGTCAAAAGCAGCCATCATGTTTCCACAGAAATCAATCTGATTGGAAAAACAGTGGATGAAGCAGTTGCAGAGCTGGATAAATATCTGGATGATGCTTATATCGCTCATCTGAAATCTGTCCGTATTGTTCATGGTAAAAGGAACCGGTGCTCTGAGAACAGTGCCGTACAGAGTGATTTGAAACGACAGTCTTATATCAAGATTCCTTCCGACTTAGGAGAATTTGGCGAAGGAGATGCAGGTGTTACTATTGTAGAATTTAAATAAATGAAATAGGAGAAAGGGACCGCCATGGTTTCCAAACAGAAAATCCTTATTGTTGATGATGATAACAATATCGCAGAACTGATTTGCCCTGTATCTCACCAAAGAATGCTTTGAGACAAAAATCGTAAATGATCGGAGAAGAAGCGTTAAGGGAATTTGCGACTCCTTCCGCCCGGATCTGATCATTCTGGATCTGATGCTTCCGGGAATTGACGGTTATCAGGTATGTCGTGAAATCCGTACCAAAAGCAACGTTCCGATCATCATGCTTTCCGCCAAAGGCGAAACCTTTGACAAAGGTTCTCGGACTTGAACTGGGTGCGGATGATTACATCATCAAACCATTTGATTCCAAAGGAACTGGTTGCCCGTGTACGTGCTGTCCTGCGCCGTTTCCAGGTATAAGCAGCCATCGCCTTTTCCAAAAGTGAAAAATGTGTTACTTACCCGGATCTGACCGTTCAATCTGACAAACTATTCAGTCACATATTATGGGCATCAGATTGATATGCCGCCAAAGGAACTGGAACTTTCTATTTCCTTGCAGCATCACCAAACCAGGTATTTACCCGCGAGCAGCTTCTGGATCATATCTGGGGTTACGAATACATCGGTGATACCCGTACTGTAGACGTTCATATCAAACGTCTTCGTGAAAAGATCAAAGACAATGAAACTGGTCCATTGCCACCGTATGGGGAATCGGATACAAATTTGAGGTAAAAAAAATCCATGAAACAGCATCATCTTTCCACAAAATTCTGAGATTTTATATTCTCATCGGTTTTTTAGGATTCTTTCCTCATAACCCTCGGCAGGTTCTTATATGGTGGAAAAGCATCTGGAACACTCTTTAAGTGCCGCACTTTATACAGAAGCGCACAATATTGCATCTAACGAAGCAGTTGACAAAAAAGCAATATCTCTTCCAGTACAGTAGATTCTTCAGGAACACTTATGTGCAATTTCCGATTTTCAAGGATGCTGTATTGTGGATCATCAACAGTAACGGCGAAATCATTGTAAGTACACAGAAAAAATATTGACGTCCGGGCAGCCAATCCCACTGGAAGAATTCGATGCTTCCAAATGGGGAAGCAACTATTATCAGATTGACCGGAAAGTTTTATGGTTTCGTTTTAAAACAGATCATTTACGGTGTGTTATTGCCCCGATCACCTTTGATATGGAAACCAAAGGTTACGTGGCATGATCCATTAGACCGATGACAAACCTTTATCAGAGCCGAAGCAGTATTCTTTTTTATCATGCAGGAATCTTTCTTGTGCTGATGCAGCCACCAGTCTTCTGCTCTGGGCTTACAGCCACTACATTTTAAGCCCTGCCAGGATCATGAAATCGTGCCAGTGAATATGCAGGAGGTAATCTTGCATATAAAATAGACGTTACTTCTGATGATGAAATGGGATATCTTGCCAAGAATCTGAATTATATGTCCGATGAACTGAACAAAAACGGAGAATATCAGCGTAAATTCATTGCAAATGTCTCTCATGATTTCCGTTCTCCCTTACCTCCATCAAGGGATATGTCAATGCCATACTGGACGGTACCATCCCCTATGAGATGCAGGAACGGTATCTGAAGATCATCGCTTTTGAATCTGAACGTCTGGAAAAACTTACCCGCGGACTTCTGACTCTGAATGAACTGGATATGAAAAACGGATGATGCACATTCAGCGTTTTGATATCAATGATACCATCAAAAACACAGCAGCTACATTTGAAGGCATCTGCACCAGCCGCCAGATCCGTCTGAGCTGCTTCTCTCCGGACATGAACTTTATGTCAGAGCTGATATGGAACAGATTCAGCAGGTTCTTTACAACCTTCTTGATAATGCCATTAAATTCAGCAATGATAATTCCTCTGTTCAGATTGAAACAACTGTAAAAAGCGGTAAGGTCTTCGTTTCTGTAAAGATTACGGAACCGGCATTCCCAAAAAGAAAGCCTGGGCAAAATCTGGGATCGTTTCTACAAAATTGATGCATCCCGCGGAAAAGACCGTAAAGGCACCGGACTCGGACTCTCTATAGTCAAAGAGATCATCAATGCACATAACCAGAATATTGATGTGTGATCAGTACAGAAGGTGTGGGAACCGAATTTATCTTTACTCTGGAGAAAAACGAAATAAATTTCTTTCACTTGAAGAATATTGTCTTAAATATACCTGTAACAACCCTCTTACCTGGAGCGTGTCTGAGAGGACTGCTATAAAAATACCGTAACAAAAGTATATAGTATTTACTTTTTATTACACGGTATTTTTTTATTCTATGGCAATCCTCGTAAATAATGCATTTAAGACATTTCACCCCACCTTAACTAAACGGTGTTCTCAGCATTCTGTCTTCATTTACGAGATAGATTCCTCTCGGTGTGATCCTGATTTCAGGAATCACAGGCAGTGCCATAAATGACAGGGTGATAAACGGATCAAATCCTTCTTTCCTCCCATCTCATGGGCCTTCGAATCATTTTTTCAAGTGCTTCGTTTACACTCTCCGTAGCCGGCATCGCTCATCAGTCCCATGACAGGAAGTGGTAAGGTTCCATAAAAATCTCTCCATTGCATACCAGAGTATAGCCACCTTGCATCCGCATCATTTCTTTTACAGCAATAGCCATATCACGATCATTATCTCCTACTACAATAATATTGTGGGAATCATGAGAAACACTGGAAGCAATGGCTCCGCCGCGGATTCCATAGCCTTTACAATGCCCACTCCCCCATCTTGCCCGTATTCTTATGACGCTCGATCACTGCAATCTTCTGATATTCCCCGTCCGGAGCAAAAATTTCTCACCATCCGATTCTATCCATGGAACCTCTTCCAGAACATCCTTTGTCACAATCTGTTTTTCAAGCATCTGAATCACTCTTGCCTTTGTTCCCGGATGTTTCAGTTTCAGACGTTCCTCACTGAACCCAGATACATGAACTGTATTTTTCAGATATGGAGGACATGGTTTCAATTCTGCTTTCTCATCTTTAATGATCTTCTTACCACAATGATATACATCTACAACATTCAGATCTGTCACATTATCCAGAATAACAAAATCTGCCTGTCTTCCGGTGCAATCATTCCAAGTCTGTATAAACCATAGCATCTTGCAGGCTGGATCGTCGCCATCTGCAAGTGCTTTCTCAACAGGAAGTCCAAGCTGTACAGCCCGCTTTACATTATAATTGATATGTCCTCTTTACGGATTTCTTCAATATGCTTATCATCAGTACAAAAGCAGAAACCTGACGTATCTGTATGGTGTTCCACAATCCCCTTCACAATAGCATCCAGATTTCTCGCTGCACTTCCCTCACGTATCAGTACCTGCATTCCATTTCTTGCCTCAGCCATTGCATACTCATAATCCACACACTCATGATCTGTATCAATCCCTCCAAGTACATATGCTGACAGATCACCAGGTGCCAGAAACGGTGCATGACCATCCTTCACTCTGTCCTGAAACAGCTGGAGCTTTTTCATGCATGGCAACACTTCCATTAATCACAGAAGGCGCATCCATCACTTCACCAAGTCCCAGAATCCTTGGATGTTCCAGATATCCCTTCATCTTTCCTGCTGTAAGAAATACACCCATTATCATCCACATGAGTCGCCGGAACACAGGAAGGCATCATCACATATACATTCGCCGGTGCATCTTCTGTCTGATCCAGGATATAATCAATTCCATCCGTACCGGATACATTTGCAGACTCATGAGGATCTACAATAAATGTTGTAGTTCCACACTGTGCAGCCTGCCGGACCAGCTCACCCGGCGTCACCAGGTAGATTCCAGATGCAGATGACTGTCGATAAATCCCGGACAGATTACTTTTCCTTCCAGATCAATCTCTGTCTCTCCTTCGTATGTACCGACTCCGATCACAATTCCATCTGCAACAGCCACATCACCATCAATAAATTCTCCTGTACCAGAGCTGAACACACGCCCATTTTTTAAACACCAGCTCAGCCTTCTCAATACCTCTTGCCATCTGCGAATACCTGCGATACATCTCAAGTTCCATAAAAAACCTCCCTTCACACCCTTGAAAGCCCTCCTGCGCCACACATTCATTATTACAGTAAAGCTTCCAATATATTATCATATTTACTTGTTTTTTCAGACTTTTTTATTGTCCCAATCATTTTTTTTTTCTATATATTTCATTATATATTATCATCTGTCTTTTTTAATTTGCAACCTGTTTTTCTTTACCAAAAAGCAACTTTCCATCAACTTTTAACGGCTTTACAAAAGGCTGCCCGGATATCTCCTGCAACCTTTTCATATCACTTACATCTCTATATTTACATCATATAATCTTTGATCACATCATGATCTCTGAGTACTTTCTCGACCACAGTTCCCTTAACAGCTTTCAAAAGCGGTTTCTTCAGCATATCCAGTGGTCCCGGAAGTTCGATCTCCAGTGGAGATTTTCCATCCATCAGCTTCACACTGCTATCCAGTAATTCTCTGATATCATAAACACTGCCCCATACTTCCGGCACACCTCTGTCAACACCAAGAAGTCCATATACAGCCTCCATAGCAGTTCTTACGGAATATTCAGTAGTAAATACAGTATCTCTTGGTGTATCGGCAAACTGTCCGAGGAATGCGAAGTTTACACAGCCATCCGGGAATAACATCAGGTCGGTCACCCTTTGTTCTCGGCATGAAGAATGCTGTAATATAAGGCATCATGGTCGGTACACAAACTGCACTGTTCTCAGAGTTCATCAATCTGGTCTTCCGGGAACACCAAGATGATAGAGCCATTCTGCTGTGATTTCTTTTACCGGTACACTCCTTTCATAGGCTTCTTGATATAATCACCAGGCACATCTGTAAACAGATCCATAAACCCATACGCAGACCTGATTTTTATCCTGCTCTTTGAACTGTCCCTGACGGTTGATGGTCCAGCTTAATGAGCCACTTGGAATCCTGGCAGCTTACAATACCGCCGGTAACAACACTTGCCGGTCACGAGGATCACGTTTGCAGATATCGGTGATATATGGAATGATCTTATCATCTAATGTTGTGACGGTTGCAGATTCCCAGTTGGTTTTTCTGATATCGGAGCAGAATTTTTCCGGATGTCCGAAGGACGGATCCTGACGGGCAATATTTTTCCAAAGGTTCCAGCACCGCTTGTACGGAACTTCGGCATCCCCGTTTGGTGCATGGTTCTGATCTCCGTAAATGGTTCCTTCTGTACAGCTTCCGTTTGTGACAAATACGAGGTCATTTTCTGCGTAAGGACAATACCCCTTTTTCTGTCTGTTTCACTTTTACATTCGATTGCAGATGCAATCTTTTTGCCATCCTTGAAATTCAAAGATAACGTTAGTAACTTCAGTATTAAACTGGAATTCAACGCCTGCTTCTTCCAGATATTTCTGCATTGGCAGAATCAGGGATTCATACTGATTGTATTTAGTAAATTTCAGGGCGCTGAAATCCGGAAGTCCGGAAATGTGATGGATAAATCTCTGGAAATAAGTTTCATTTCCAAAGCACTGTGCCAGTTCTCAAATGCGAACATGGTGCGCCAGTACAGCCAGAAAGTTGAATTGAAGACTTCATCATCGAATACATCCTCGATTGTCTTGTCATAGAGGTCTTCATCTTTCGTCATGAAGAACTTCATGATTTCCATACAGCCCTTCTGGCTGAGATTAAATTTTGCCATCTGTATGGGCGTCTTCTCCGCTGTTCACCGTTGCCCTACAGAGAGAATAGTTTGGATCTTCCTTGTTAAGCCAGTAATATTCATCAAGTACAGATACACCAGGTGTTTCAATGGATTGAATACTTCTGAAAAGATCCCACAGACATTCGAAATGGTTTTCCATCTCACGTCCCCCACGCATCACATATCCGCGGCTCGGATCAAAGATACCGTCACATGCACCGCCTGCAATATCCATTGCTTCCAGAATGTGGATATTCTTTCCTGGCATCTGTCCGTCACGTACAAGGAAACAGGCTGCTGCAAGAGAAGCCAAGTCCGCTTCCTACAATATAAGCATGTTTGTCATCTACGCCTTCCGGCTTTCTTGGACGTGCAAATGCTTCATAGTTACCGTTTGTATAATAAATTCCCTTACTGTTTTTCTCATATTTTCCACGTTCTGTATTGCGATATTCACTTGTATTATGAAGTGCGTCATAATCTTCTTTTTTTCTTTGTCTCAGCTGTTTTATACTTCTTTCCTGCTGCCACTGCTGCCACGCCTGCTCCCAACTGCCACAAATGCGGATACAAGTCCTAAACCTTTATTTTTACTCATAATACACATCCACCTTTCTTCAATTCTTCTTTAGAAGTTCTTTCAGCTCTGTGATTTTAAATGCTTTTTCGTTCTCTCTGCTTTACCCATTTCCCGGCAAGACCTCTTCATGACTTTTTTACATTCTTATCTGTATATTTCCCATATCATAAGCATTTCATCCGTCTGAATTATCTGTTTGTTGCTATGGCTGTATATTAACAGTTAAAATATGATTCTACAATTTACAAAAGCCGCCGAATGATAAGTTTTTTTATCACTCTGCGGCTTTTTGTAAAAATTTTTACATGATTATATTTCTGTTTTTTTTCCATAATATTTTTTCTGAAAGTTATGAATGGATGTAGTCACTGTATCGTGAAGCGTCAGATCCATCATTCTTACCAGATCTTCAATATTTTCTTTCATTCCTTCCCTGATCCACTCAAGCATGATTCCCACAAAACCATATTTATAGAAGTCTGCAATAAATTTTTTTATCCTCTTCTGTGATATTCAGACCCTTGCTTTTTTCTTCCACCACACCCACTTTGATCAGATCATAGGTTAATTTAAAAAGATAATTTTCTATCCGCTCCCTGTCCACATTTCTGTAAACATTCAGAATAAACGGTTTGTTTTCCAGCACTGCCCCAAATATCTGGGTCAGCCCTTCTGTCCAGGACTCAGAAGTCTTTTTTGCCCTGAAGGGCTTTTTGTCCCATCTTCCACACAGGACCATTCAACCAGATCATAAATATCCTTGAAATGATAATAAAAAGCCATGCGGCTTATTCCACAGTCTGTGGTAATATCTGTTATCGTGATCTTGTCCAGAGGTTTCTTCAGAAGAAGCCGTTTCAGGGATTCTTCCAGAGCTGCTTTTTTGTGGTATTTGGCATATAACTCCTCCTGTCTGCTTGCTGTGATTATTTCCAGTCGTAGTTTCTCAGGTGTCCTTCCAGATTCATGTGGTCAAAATTATTTCTGGCGCAGTGCCTCGTACAGAACAATTGCTACGGAATTGCTCAGGTTCAGGGAACGGATATCTCCGATCATCGGGATCCGCACGCAGGTTTCCTGATTGTTTACCAGGATATCCTCGGGATTCCCGCACTCTCCTTGCCAAACATAATGAAACAGTCTTCTTCATAATGAACATCAGTATAAGTCTGAGGTGCTTTTTTGTTGTTGCATAGTAAATCTTTGCCCCAGGATTCTTCTCCAGAAAGTCCTCAAAGTCCAGATATGTAGTTACATCCAGGTCTTTCCAGTAATCCATTCCCGCTCTCTTTAAGGCTTTCTCACTTAAGGAAAATCCCAGAGGCTCAATAAGATGGAGTCTGGTTCCTGTTGCCACGCAGGTACGGCCGATATTTCCCGTATTGGAGGGAATTTCCGGCTCCAGAAGTACAATATTTAATTTTTGCCATTTTATTTTTATTCCTCTTGTTATTAATCGTCTGTCTTTTCTTAGAAAATTGTCTCTTAAGTTTCCTGCAGTTACTCTTTGAGAAGTTGCTGCAGTTCATCCTCTGCCGGACGTTCCAGATATCGGGCACTGCCGCCACTGTAGAGAAGCCGGTCATTGCCACTGTTTGTCTGACCGATGACCTCTGCCATAAATCCCTCATTGCGAAGTCTCTGTACCAGTGCTTCACCTCCGCGGATTCAATCAATACTGCTCCATCTGCCTGAAGCTTATATGGATTCAGGGCAAAAATCTCGCACACTTCTATGGTCTCCTGACGAATCGGTACCTTACGGAAGTCTGCTTCCAGTCCTACTTCTGAAGCTTCTGCCATCTTCCAGAGCGCGCTTAAAAAACCGCCCTCACCCATAGCATATAATGCGCTGGCATCTGCCTCCTGCGCAATTTTCCAGACAATACTGCCGGCTCCATAAGCATCCCAAAGTGAAACGCAATTCTGAATAAAACCGGCAGAAAAATCGCTCTGCCAGTTTGTCCTTTTTTATTTTTTTGCTATTACAGAGGTTCCTTTCAAAGCCACCGGGCATGCCACTACCAGTTCATCTCCCGGTTTCAGGCATCCGGTTATTTCTGCCCTCAGAGCCTCCATTGCCGCCTGTCCCAGTCTCATTCTTTTCCTCCGAAAATTTATTATACGATCAGAGACAGAACTGTCGGCACTACCATTGCCAGTACCAGAATGATTGCAATAATTGCTGTGATCACTTTACGGTTCTTTGGATTAAACATTCCCATTTCTCTTCACCTCTTTAATCTCTGTTCAGGTTCTCAAACACATCTTTCGTCACATCTGTCACATGAGCATTGTTAGTCAGCGGATCACGGTCTGCATAGTTAAACAACAGCACTGTTCCATCTGCAAATACTTCCACATGTGCATTCTTTGCCACTTTTTCCCGTTTTCTGAAGTCCCATACCTGTCTCTCAAAAGGCTTCTGATCTCTGGCAAAGCCAGGACGGCTTTTCAGGTTTTTCTCTCAGATAGAGATCATATACCATCTGGTCTTTTACCTGATCCATGGAAATCTCCGGCACATCCTCAAGAAATTCCAGCAGGATCTCATATCTTCGCATTCTTGTATGAGAAACATCACCATAGCCCTTTTCCATGTAAAAGCTGCCCAGTCTCTCATAAATCGAGAAAGCATCCTGGAAAAGTTTTCCAGATATTCAAGTGTATTCTGGAATTGTCCACTATTATAATACACTTCCACCATATTTTCCACAGTTTTCAGCTTCAAAACATGGTCATAATCCAGCCACTTCGTGGAAAGTACCTCATAAGGCTCCTGTGTTTTGTATACAATACCATATTCCCTGCACATCTCCATCATATGGGAACCCTTTAACACCTTCAAAAAGCCCAGCTGAAGCTGCTGTGGTTTCAACGCATAAACATCATTAAAGGAATGCCGGAAGCTGTCATAATCTTCATAGGGAAGTCCTGCGATCAGGTCCAGATGCTGATGGATATTTCCAAAGCTGTGGATTCTGTCAAACAATTCCTTTCAGTTTTTTCAAAATCCATAGTTCTGTGAATTGCCTTAATCGTATCCGGATTTGTTGACTGTACTCCGATCTCCAACTGAATCAGGCCCGGACGCATAGTGGACATTTCCTGCAGTTCCTCTTCTCTTAACAGATCTGCTGAAATCTCAAAATGGAAGTTTGTCACACCATTATCGTGTTCATTAATATACTTCCAGATTGCCATTGCATGGTCATGTTTACAGTTAAAGGTACGGTCTACAAACTTTACCTGCGGAACCTTATTGTCTATAAAAAACTGCAGCTCTTTCTTTTACTGTCTCTGTATCTCTGAAACGCAGTTTCTTATCAATGGAAGAAAGACAGTAACTGCAGGAAGAACGGACATCCTCTGCTGCTTTCATAATAAATGATCCTGTTCTTAAACTCGGACAAATCTTTGTAAATAAATGGAATACTGCTTAAGTCCATGATCTGGCGCCATCCATTATGTATGATCTGATCTCCGTCTCTGTAACAGATTCCTGTCATATCTTTTCAGATCCTGCGGATTTTTTTTTTCACATAATATCCGGCAAGTTCTTTAAATGTTTCTTCACCTTCCCCGACCATAACACCTTTAAATTCTGAGTTTTCTGTCAGGAATTTCTCCGCATCATAAGAAACTTCCGGACCGCCGGCCCAGAAGTCGGCGCCCGGAAGAATCTTTATCAGATCTGCCATCAGTTCTTTTTACAAAAGAAAGGTTCCAGATATAACAGGACACGCATACCACATCAGGATGCTCCAGATAAATATCACGCATGATATCATCTTTCTGCTGATTGATAGTATATTCTTTTAATACAATATGATCTGTATATTCAGATGCATATGCCTGCAGATCATAAACTGCAAGATTAGAATGAATATATTTTGCATTGCATGCCACTAATAAAATCTTCATAAATCTTTAGCCTTCCAGTGCACTCTTCAGCTCTTCTTTGGAAGTAAGACCTACGAAGCGTTTCACTTCCGCACCGTCTTTAAACAGGATCAGTGTCGGAATGCTGACTACACGAAACTGCTGTGCAAGTGCCATATTCTGATCTACGTCTACTTTTCCCACTGCGTATCCCTCTTCTGCCAGTTCTTCTACAACCGGACCCTGACGCATACATGGTCCACACCATGTTGCCCAGAAATCTATAAGAACCGGTTTCTCAGATTTTAATACTTCTGTTTCAAAATTTGCTGTTGTAATCTCTTTTTGCCATGATTTATATCTCCTTTGCTTATTCTTTATAAAAATTTGCAATGTAAGTTCTCTGGTTTTATAATATCAACACTATAACCCTGTTAAATTTTCAATTTTTATTTTAGATTTTTTATTTTAAAGATCTTACATACTTCCCTGCATTAATACCTGCCTGTGCTCCCTCATACACAGCTTTCGCCACCTGAAGAAGTCCACCTGTACAGTCACCTGCCGCATAGAGTCCCGGGATGGTTGTTTCCATATTTTCGTTAACTTTAATGTTTCCTTTTTTCAGTAAGTTCAGCTCCCATCTGGCGGGCAATCTCAGTACTGCCTGCAGTTCCCATTGCAATAAATACACCCTCTGCAGGACAGAAATCATTTGCCTGCTGACCTGCTTCTGCCTTTATTTCCTCTGCCTGCACATCAGGTTCAAGACGGATTCCGGATACCAGATCATCGCCCTCTACAGACTGGATCTTCATTGTGTTTACACTGATATTTTCTTCAGGTGTAAATTTCGGTTCTTCACCGTTTGTATAAATGGTTACTGTAGAAGCAGTATTTGACAATTCCTTTTGCTTCATGCATGGCGAAATCACCGTTTCCCAGAACTGCTACATCCTTGCCTCTGTAAAAAAAGCATCGCAGATTGCACAGTAGCTGACACCTTTTCCCTCAAATTCTTTAACACCCGGGATCTTCGGTGCAGCGCGCTTACTTCCTGTTGCAAGAATCAGACTCTGAGTCTCGAATTCACCTTCTGTAGTTTTTACCACAAAAGTATCAAACCCGCCGACTCCCAGAACCTGTGCATCCAATATTCGTACGCCCAGTGCTTTCGCCTGAGCGATTCCTGTATCATATAATTCCTGACCGGACAGCGGATGTTCCAGTCCGTAATAGTTTTCTATTTTCTCTGCTTTTTCCAAAGCACCGATCCCATTATTGATCACCAGGGGATCCAGATTTCCACGAACTGCATAAAGCGCAGCGGAAATTCCTGCAGGTCCGGCACCTATGATTATCACTTTTTTCCAATTTATGTCACCTGCTCTCTGTTATTATTTTCAATATAGCTGTGATATATCATCGTTACTGTTCACTCTGTTCTCAGTAACTTATTATCAGCTATTGTTACTATACTACGTTTTCTGACGAAAAAAATCCATGATTTTATTTGGATAATTTTGGTATAATTTGGTTAAATAAATTTCGCGCTTCAGCGACATAATAAATAAAAGCGAAGTGCTGTTCACTCATGAACCATGCATTTCGCTTTTATACATTATTTTGTATGATTTATTTATCCAACCAGAGGATATTTGTCTGTAAGTTCTTTGACGATTGCCTTTGCCTTTTCCTGGCTGCCTTCTTCTTTTTTAAGGTCATAGCAATTGCTTCTGCGATCTTATCCATATCTTCCGGTTTCATGCCTCGTGAAGTAACTGCTGCTGTTCCAAGACGTACACCACTTGTCACAAATGGAGATTTCGGGTCGTTTGGAATGGTATTCTTATTGCAGGTAATGTTTACTTCATCAAGAAGATTCTCCATCTGCTTTTGCCTGTAACGCCCAATTTCTGAGGGTCTACAAGCATCAGATGATTGTCTGTGCCACCGGAAACGATATCAATTCCTCTCTTCTGAAGCCCCTTTGCAAAGTGCCTGCGCATTCTCAACGATCATCTTTGCATAATCCTTAAATTCCGGCTGCAATGCCTCTTTGAAGCAGACAGCCTTGGCTGCGATCACATGCATCAATGGTCCTCCCTGAATACCCGGGAAGATTGCTTTGTTAAAGTTAAACTTGTTTGCATTCTCTGCGCTGCTTAAATCAGGCCGCCTCTTGGTCCACGCAGTGTCTTTTGTGTGTGGTTGTAGTCACAACGTCTGCATAGGGAATGGGGCTGGGATGGAGACCAGCTGCCACCAGACCGGCGATGTGCGCCATGTCCACCATCAGATAAGCCCCAACTTCATCTGCGATCTCACGGAATTTCTTAAAATCAATAACTCTGGCATAAGCACTTGCACCTGCTACAATCAGCTTTGGTTTATTCTCAATTGCAATTCTTCTGACTTCTTCATAATCGATCACGCCGTCATCATTTACTCCATAATATACTGGCTTGAAAGTAGGTTCCGGACATATTTGCAGACTTCCATGTGTCAGATGTCCGCCATGATCCAGGTTCATACCCATTACAGTATCTCCCGGCTGCAAAATTGCAAAACTGCACTGCCATATTCGCCTGTGCTCCGGAATGGGGCTGTACATTGGCATAATCACATCCGAATAATTTTTTCGCACGTTCGATTGCAAGAGTTTCTTCCACCTCATCCACGCAGGAACATCCGCCGTAATAGCGCTTCCCCGGATAGCCTTCCGCATATTTATTAGTAAGAGGGCTTCCCATTGCTGCCATAACTGCTTTACTTACCCAGTTCTCCGATGCGATCAGCTCGATATGGGAATTCTGGCGTGCAAGCTCCGCCTCGATCAGATCTGCGATATCCTTGTCTGTCTTTGCTACGTCGTCGATTGAATACATCTTCGTAATCCTCCTTTGTTATACGCTCAGTAATTATTCCGATTATAACCAATTCTTTTCCGTTGTGTCAACCATAAAAAGACATTTGTCCGTGTGACAAAAAATATTTTGTTATTTTATTATTTTTTTTTGACTATTTTCCCATTATTTGTTTTAATGTAAAGGAAGTCCCACCTGCTACCTGTTACGTTTTACACACTCAACGCAGAGGACTTACCTGATTCAGTTAACCTGTAAATCTATAGGAGGTCGTTTACATATTATGAGAAATTTTGAATATTATACACCAACACAGGTTCTTTTTGGCAAAGATACCCACCTTCAGGCAGGTTCCCTGCTGAAGAAGTATGGAGCAAAAAAAAGTTCTGATCCATTATGGAGGTCAGAGTGCTGTCCGTTCCGGACTGATTGATGAGATCACTTCTAATCTGAAAGAAGAAGGTCTTGAATACATCACCCTGGGTGGTGTCATTCCTAATCCACTTCTTTCCAAAGTCCGCGAGGGAATCGAATTATGCCAAAAAGAACATGTAGACTTTATCCTTGCTGTAGGAGGAGGAAGTGTTATTGACTCTTCCAAAGCCATCGGCTATGGCGTTGCCAATCCGAACAATGATGTCTGGGATTTCTGTCTGAAAAAAAGCTGTTCCAACCGGCTGTCTGCCCATTGGTGTCATCCTTACAATTGCGGCTTCCGGAAGTGAAATGAGCAGTTCCAGTGTTATCACAAATGAAGAAACAAAAAGAAAAACGTGGATGTGCAAAGACAGATTACTGCAGACCGAAATTTGCCATCTTAAATCCACGTCTCACCTACACACTCCCACAGTATCAGACAGAAAGCGGATGTGTAGATATCCTCATGCACACCATGGAGCGATATTTTTTGTAAATATTGAAACTATGGAGATTACAGACAGTATCAGCGAAGCTCTGATGCAGACAGTCATTTACAATGCCCGTATTCTTATGAAGGAGCCAGGCAACTACAACGCCCGTGCAGAGATCATGTGGGCCGGAAGTCTTTCTCATAACGGTCTGACCGGATGCGGCACCGGCGGCGGTGACTGGTCCTGTCATCAGCTTGAACATGAACTGGGAGGTGTCTACAATGTAACTCACGGAGCAGGTCTGGCAGCTATCTGGGGAAGCTGGGCACGATACGTCTACGAGGTGAACCCTGAACGTTTTTGCTCAGTTTGCCACCAATGTATTTGACATTCCATGTGGAACTGATTATAAAGAAACAGCCCTTGCAGGAATCGAAGCAATGGAAAACTTTTTCCGGTCTGTAGAAATGCCCACCAGTTTACATGAACTGGGTCTGGATCTCACAGATCAGCAAATTCATGATCTTGCATTCAAATGCAGTTTTGAGGACACTCGCACCATTGAGTCTTTAAACAGCTCAATATGAGAGATATGGAAAAAATCTACCTTATGGCAAGATAAAATAAATTTTTGTTATAACTTTCTCTTTTTTCGCAAAAAATCATAAAAAATTACTTGCATTCAAACAATCAATATGCTATGATAAGGTCTGTGATACACAACAGTTCACAGACCAAATGCCCAGATAGCTCAGTTGGTAGAGCAGAGGACTGAAAATCCTCGTGTCGCTGGTTCGATTCCGGCTCTGGGCATTTTTTATTTTCTTTTTTTGCTCACGGCTGGTTAGAAAAAAAGCCTGGGCATTTTTTATTTTTTATTATCTTTTTTTTTTTTTTTTGCTCATGGCTGGTTAGAAAAAGCCTGAGCATTTTTTTTTTTATTTCATTTTTTTAATATTGTCTTCTCTCACTTTCAGCAGTATAATTTTTTTCCAGAGTATGTTTGAAAAATGCTTTCCGCAAGATGTGCGTCACAATTTGTGGGAATGATTTTTTCAAACACGCTCTAAGACTATCATGAAATTTTGTATCAATATCATCACAATTTTCCCAATATTAATACAATATTTTATTGAAGCAATATTTCACATAAGAAAGGAACTAAACTCATGAGTGACTTTAAAGTCGAGACTAAATGTCTCCATTCCGGTTACACTCCGTCTAAGGGTGAACCATGCGCACTCCCGATTTATCAGAGTACCACTTATAAATATGATACTACTGATGAAATGGGACAGCTCTTCGATCTTAAGGCAGAAGGATACTTCTATACCCGTCTGCAGAACCCCACAAATGATGCTGTAGCAGCAAAAATTGCAGATCTGGAGGGTGGTTGTTGCCGCTATCCTTACCTCTTCCGGACAGGCTGCCAACTTCTATGCAGTCTTCAATATCTGCGAAGCAGGTGATCATGTTGTGGCGGCTTCTACTATTTACGGAGGAACCTTTAACCTCCTGGCTGTTACCTTCAAAAAGCTTGGCATTGACTGCACTTTCGTTGACACCGATGCTAGCCCTGAAGAAATTGCAGCCGCCTTCCGTCCTAATACAAAGGTACTTTTCGCAGAGACCATCGCAAACCCGGCCCTGGTAATTCTTGATATTGAAAAAATTCGCAAAGGTTGCTCACGAACATGAAGTTCCGCTTATTGTAGACAACACCTTCGCTACACCTGTAAACTGCCGTCCTTTTGAGTGGGGAGCTGATATCGTTACCCATTCCACAACCAAAATATGGACGGACATGCTGTGCAGGTTGGCGGAGCTATCGTTGACAGCGGCAACTTTGACTGGGATGCCCTATGGACATAAATATCATGGACTGACTGAACCGGGATGAATCTTATCATGGTGTTATTTATACTAAACAGTTTGGAAAGAAGGCTTATATCACAAAGGCAACCTCTCAGTTAATGCGTGACCTGGGCTCTATCCGTCTCCTACAAACTGCTTCCTGTTAAACCTGGGACTTGAAACTCTTCCTCTCCGCGTGGAACGTCACTGCTATAATGCACAGAAGATTGCCGAATTCCTGAATGCCCATGAGAAAGTATCTCACGTAAACTATGCAGGACTTCCTGATGACAAATACTATCCACTTGCTCAGAAAATACATGAACGAAGGCAGAACCTGCGGCGTTATCTCCTTTGAACTGACAGGTGGTCGAAGCTGCAGTCCGCTTTATGGACAGCTTAAAGCTTGCCACCATCAACGCACGTAGCAGCATCTAAAACCATGATCCTGCATCCTGCAAGCCATACTCACCCCAGATGAACGACGAACAACTTGCAGAAGCCGGTGTATCACCGGGAATGATCCGTCTCTGTTGGTATTGAAAATGTGGATGACATTATTGCTGATATTGAACAGGCATTACAAAACGCCAAAAATCAAATTCAAAAAATCCGACAAAACTTCTGAAATGATTTTATCATTTTTCTGGTTTTTTGCCGGATTTTTACTATTTTATCCAAAAAATATTCTTCAGAATTTTTACTCAAACAGATAAACGTCTGTATAATATACGCCTTTATCTTCCCTTCCTGATGAGTGGCAACATAAATATCAATACAATTATGTTTAATCGCACCGCCACAGTCCTCAGCCACATAAACCTGTCCATTGATCACAACTTTCGAACCATATGGAATCTGTGTAGGATCTACAGCAATCGTACGATTCGTCGTAGCCGTCACACCTGTGGAGGTAACCCCCATTCGCCCAGGGGCCACAGCAGATACTACATGGGACAGTAATGTGATCTTAAACGTTCCAAGAGGTTTCAGTGTTGCATCAGAAGACACAGCAATAGGAGTTCCTACCTGAACACCATCTGACAGCCGCTCCTTTTGAAGCAGTTACACCATCCACAGCCTCTGCAAAAAACGCCTTTGCCCTTCACTTCTTATGAATTGTTCCTGCTTCTTCGCCGTCTACTTTAGCGACCTTTGACTCTTCTGTTTTCTCCTCTCTGCTGCTGTATTCTCCAGAACACTGGTAGGAATATATCCAATGCCTCTTTTTTTTCCATTCTCTTTTTTATAGTAAATCTGACTCCAGATGCCATTTACTGTAGCCAGGCGCTTCACTTCATCCTCCTGAATGACCTCACCTACTACCTGTCCATCCTTCTTTCCCGGATAATCCAGAATATCACTGTCCTTCAGTGCTGTAAAGTTCCCCTTGCCTGAGCAACCTGATCACTATCATTGATATGTTTTGTGGGCACATAGCCACTGATCTTTCCGTACCCTTTTTGCTCTTTTTTCTCATAAGTCACTTTACTCAGCCATTATCACATGCGGCCACTCTCTCTACACCGGTACCAAGATACACTCTTACAAGCTTCTTTCCGTTTTTTCCCTGGCATAGGAACGTATATAAGTCGCCTTTGCAGAAACAGAAAACCTTATCTGACTTGGCAACTGTGAGTTACCTTCTCTCCACTTCCATTATCAATCTCAAAGGTCTGCAGTGTCTTATTATCCTGCTTATAAGCATTAATTGTCCCCCTCTGGTCAGAATATCCGCAGAAACTGTTGTTGGTAAAAGTAAGCATACTGCAAACTAATAATACTAAAATTTTTTTTCTTTCATAAACTGAGCCTCAACTCCTTTATCGTCTCTCCGTCTGTCCTATCACTTAGCACACCCCTCTACCAATTTGCAATTTTCACCCCATCCTTCACGGAATCTGGCAAAACTATATTGCTTCTATTATTTCTATATGCTATAGTAAAATTATCAGAATTCTATTCTGCCTTACGAAAGATAAGATAAAATATAAATATTTTTTTTCGTAAAGGAGTGTGATTTTATGACTGCTGTTAAAGAACGTATTATAGGTGCTGTATCAATTATGAGTGATAAAGATGCTAATATCTTCTGGCATATTATTCAAAAAAAACATTTTAAACTGCCTGATACATTCGCAGATATAGAAAAAGTTGAACCCGATGAAACAGATTTAATAATGTTAAAGGAAATCGAAAACAACCCTGACTGTCACGAATTCATTTCTCAGGAAGAATTAATGAAAGAACTTAATATGTAAGTATTGTTCCCTGAAAAAGTGCCAATTTCAGCATTTTTCAGGGGAGTCATAATTTTTCAATAAAACCATCATAAAAAAATTTCAAAATAAAAAAAAAACATTTGACAAACTCCACTGTATATAGTATCATATATTTTGTCGCTGAGGTATTCATTCAAACGACATCATAAATGCGATAGTGGCGTAGTTGGTAACGCGCGACCTTGCCAAGGTCGAGACCGCGGGTTCGAGCCCCGTCTATCGCTCTTAAGGCATCAGCTTTAGCTGATGCTTTTTTCTTCCCTTCTACGCCTTTTCCATAACTATAGCAATTCCATATCCGCAAATAACATCTATATCCAATGTCCTTGATTAACATCCCTGAATCAAGTGAATATTCGCAATTGAAGCAGGGAACTTGCTTGATTCGGTTAAATCAATAACCAGCGCAGGACATTATATGTTTTTGCCAACATTTGCAGGAGTCTTAGAAAAAGTTAGCGCCATGAAATCTGCGTTATGTAAAAAAAATTTCACTGTCTGAGCCGCATTTGCGGCGAGTTTGAAATTTTTTACATGTTTTTAGCAGATTTCCTGACGTTTAGTTTTTTTAGGCTCCGAAACCGCGGACAAAAAACATATAATGTCCCAGGCCCCTCAATACTAGTGATGGAACAATCTAATACCAGTAAAAGCTCATCACCATTCCATACTTATTGCAGGTCTCGATCACAGCATCATCACGCACAGATCCACCCGGCTCTGCAATATATTTTACACCGCTCTTATATGCGCGCTCGATATTATCACTGAACGGGAAGAATGCATCGGATCCCAGTGTAACATCCGTCATCTGATCCAGCCATGCACGTTTCTCTTCCTTTGTAAATACTTCCGGTTTTCTCTGTGAAAGTTTTCTCCACATACCATCAGCAAGTACATCCATATATTCATCCCCGATATAAACATCAATGGCATTGTCACGTTCCGCACGTGAAATTGTATCTTTAAATGGCAGATTCAGCACTTTCGGGCACTGGCGAAGGAACCAGTTGTCTGCCTTCTGTCCTGCAAGTCTTGTACAATGTACACGGGACTGCTGTCCTGCACCAACACCGATAGCCTGTCCATCTTTTACACAAAACATACAGAGTTGGACTGCGTATATTTCAGAATGATCAGAGAAATCTTCATATCACGTTTTGCTTCCTCTGTAAGAGCTCTTTATTCTCTGTCACAATATTGGAAAGCATTGCATCATCGATCTCAAGCTCCTGACGGCCCTGCTCAAAAGTTACACCAAATACTTCTTTGTGTTCCAGCGGAGCCGGTACATAAGTTCTCATCGATCTGGATCACATTGTAGTTTCCTTTTTTCTTCTGCTTCAGGATCTCCAGTGCTTCCTCTGTGTATCCAGGTGCAATAACACCGTCAGATATCCTCTCTCTTGATCAGAAGTGCTGTATCTTTATCACACACATCAGAAAGAGAAATAAAATCACCAAAAAGAGGACATTCTGTCAGCACCGCGAGCTCTTGCATAAGCGCATGCTAATGGTGAAAAATTCTTCCAGTCCATATCATTTACCCAGTAGATCTTTGCCAGAGTCTCTGTAAGAGGAAGTCCTACAGCAGCACCGGCCGGAGATACATGTTTAAAAGATGTTGCTGCAGGAAGTCCTGTTGCTTTTTTTTCAGGTTTGATACCAGCTGCCAGCCATTAAAAGCATCCAGGAAATTGATATATCGGTCTTCCGGAAAGGATCTTTACCGGAAGCTCAGATCCGTCTGCCATATAGATTTTTGATGGTTTCTGATTCGGGTTACATCCATATTTTAATTCTAATTCTTTCATTATATAAATCCTCCGTATGAACCAAATAAGTATTTTTAAAATTAATTCCTGTAAATAATTTCCCTGCGAAAGCATCGTCTTATGTTCACAATAATCTATGAGCACTATCTGTTCAGTAATGACTATTTATTCTTATTAATGATCTTGCTTTCTGTACTTACCTGTCTCAATATCAATATATCTTACAAACAGAGATACTTTTGTTATCTTCGTTCAGGCTGTTCCAGAGAAGTTCTGCAAACTCATCCATATCATCCGGAATTGCTACCAATTTCGGTTCCCCTCAAAGCTTGGGAGTGGATTTCCATCGCATATATAAGTATGAATAAAACGTCCCTCTCCTGCAATGGCATTCTCATATGCAAATGTGTATCTGTTACATGCATCCGGATTTCCGTTATTGCTCTTTAAAATAGACATCGCATAATTGAATTTACCGTTTTCAACATGAAGAACGCCTGAAATACGAGGTGTATAGTTCGGACCGTCCGGCTCGAATTCTCTGCTTCTTAAGGACTGCTCAAAGGTGAGCTGCTTATCCATTCCCTCGTAGATGGTATCGGTCGGGTCTCCGTTAGTTACGATTGTTTTGTTTCCCAGTACACGTACAGGTGCATAAATGATCAGGCTTGGATCTGTAAGCTTGGACGGATCAAATGCCTGGGTGCGGATCCCCTCTCCCTCTTCTACAAATACGCGGTTCCTGCTGTTTTCGCTTCTGCCCAGGATGAAATAAGCTGTCACTGCTTTCTTACCGTCTGCGGAACGTCCAATCACAATTCCTCTGCCAGGATAGGAATTCTCTTTCAGTTCTTTTTCCAGTGATAACATTTCCATAATTTTTCTCCTTTTCGTTAAAAATAAAGGTTAAAAAAAGCCTGGGGAAACCTATTTATTCATTGAATAATTTCCAGGCTGCCCAGGCGGTCGGCTCATATACATTTTCACTGCACTCCCTGTAGGTAATCCTACTTCCGCCAGTCATGCAGGCACTGTCGTGAAAAAAAAAAATCACACGTTGTTATTATAGTACAATACTTCTTTGAATTTCAAGGCAATTTTTTTGTTTTTTTTTACTGTGCTGAATTTTCGTTTTACTGAACATCCTGCAAACCATAATCAACATCAATCTGCGCCGCAATATCCGATTTCATCTGTATCCATGCATCCGGATTCTCCACATAATATTTCGGACAGTTTTTTCCGGTAACATCATAATGCCGGATCACATTCTCTGATGTAAGTCCAAACCGCACGCACAACCACGCTGAAAGTTTTCACTGCCGAATCATAAGTTGCCTCATTGAATTTCCCCGTCTCATCCGGATGACAGCACTCGATGGACAATCGATACGGTATCCACATTACGTGAGTTCGTCGCATAAGACATCTCTGACGTAGGGAATACACTGCACCACTTCCCCATCCAGCCCCACTACAAAATGACTGCTCACCTTTGTGTCATGTGTAGTCGCCAGATTCTCAAAAAGTAGTTCCTGTTTGCAATGGCTGTTGCCCCCAGATTTGCAGTATAATGAATGGCAATATACTGTACACTTTCAATGGGAATCTGCGGTCTGGAATATTCATTCGGCGTCAGCAGTTCCACATCTATGTACGGCGCCCCTTCTTTTTTGCCATTGTTCCGGTCCGCCTGAAGAATCCGTATTGTCTGTTCCTGACTGTTCCCCATCAGAAACCATCGTGTCAGAATTATAAAAAGTCCCCAATACTCCATCCATTTTCACTGGCCCGATTTATTATGATCCACCCACTCAGAACTATGATCACAGCAGCATGAGGCTCATAAGAATTCTCTGATTTCTCTGCCTTACTCTGCTGCTCTGTTTCGTCACTGGTTTTCGACCTGCTGATTTTTTTCTTTTTTACTGCAGTTTTCCCTGTTCTGGTATCTGTTTTTCTTTTTGTTTATATGCTTTTGCATTTTTTTTCTATTTACCGGGATTTTACTCTTTTGCACTACCCCGGCCGGCATGCCAAAAAATCTTATTTCTTTCCATCAGACCAGCCGGGGCATATCATTCACCTGAAATTTTATTATTTGTCATCTACGCTATAGTTTGGAGCTTCTTTTTGTGATATGAATATCATGTGGATGAGATTCCTTAAGAGATGCAGCAGAAATCTTGATGAATCTGCCTGTTTCTTTTAAGCTTCTCAATAGTTTCTGCTCCACAATATCCCATACCGGAACGAAGTCCGCCGATCAGCTGGAATACAGTGTCCTCTACGAGGCCTTTGTAAGCTACACGGCCTTCCACACCTTCCGGAACCAGTTTCTTCGCATTCTCCTGGAAGTAACGGTCTTTACTTCCGTTCTCCATAGCTGCGATGGATCCCATTCCACGGTATACTTTGTATTTTCTTGCCCTGGAACAGTTCGAAATCTCCCGGGCTCTCATCGCATCCTGCGAAGATGCTTCCCATCATGCAGACATTGCCGCACCGGCTGCGATAGCCTTTGTGACATCTCCGGAATATTTGATACCACCGTCTGCAATGATCGGGATTCCATATTCTTTTGCGACTTCGTAGCAAGTCCATAACAGCGGTGATCTGCGGAACACCAATACCTGCAACAACACGTGTTGTACAGCTAGATCCCGGTCCGATACCAACTTTGACTGCATCAACTCCAGCGTCAATCAGAGCCTTTGTCGCAGCAGCTCCTGTTGCAACATTACCTGCGATAACCTGCAGCTCCGGATATGTTGCCTTGATCTCGCGGACTGCTTTTCAAAAATGTTTTCTGAATGACCATGTGCTGAATCAATAACAATAACATCTACGTTTGCTTTTACAAGTGCTTCAACACGTGCAAGAACATTTGATGTGATACCTACTGCAGCACCACAGAGAAGACGTCCCTGCTCATCCTTTGCAGCCAGAGGATATTTGATCTGTTTCTCAATATCTTTAATAGTAATTAAGCCTTTTAAGTTAAAGTCATCATCTACAATTGGGTAATTTCTCTTTACGTGATTTTGCCAGAATCTTCTTGGCATCTTCCAGTGTAATTCCCTCTTTGGCTGTAATCAGTCCCTCAGAAGTCATGCACTCTTTAATCTTCTTGGTAAAATCTGTCTCAAACTTCAGATCTCGGATTTGTAATGATACCAACAAGCTTTCTGCCCTCTGTGATCGGTACACCGGAGATACGGAATTTTGCCATAAGCTCATCTGCATCTTTCAATGTATGCTCAGGGGATAAATAGAAAGGATCTGTGATAACACCGTTCTCAGAACGTTTTTACCTTATCTACCTCTTCTGCCTGCGCTTCAATGGACATATTCTTATGAATAATACCAATACCACCCTGTCTCGCCATAGCGATCGCCATGCGATGCTCGGTTACTGTATCCATTCCTGCACTCATCATAGGAATGTTCAGTTTAACCTTCTTTGTTAAGTAAGTTGTGACATCTACCTGATTCGGAATTACCTTTGAATATGCCGGAACTAACAGCACGTCATCAAAAGTAATGCCTTCACCAATGATAGTACCCATTGCATTTCCTCCCTTGCGTATATGAAATTAAATTACTATTGTAATGTAAAAAAAGGAACCAGCAACTGGTCCTTTATTTTCAACAAGTGTAACAAAAAACAGATTCTATGTCAATCCAAAAAAACTTTACTCGGTGCAGAATTTTTTCATAGCCTGTGCAAGTGCCTCATCCGGTTCCAGGATGATCTTGCATAAATTTCCGTCCAGTCTTGTGATAACACCAAAGCGTTTATGCTCCGGATTTCCTGATGAAAAGTCCAGTACTTTCATCTTCTGATTTCCGTTGTAATAATCCATTCTGTGGGAATCCAGCGGTGCTGCCAGATCTGCTTCTGATAATTTGAAGCTCTTTTTTCTTTCTTTTTGTCTTTGACATGATCATGTCGATGTCAAAATCGCCATTGATAAACAGATATTCATATTCTACATCTGTTTTCGGGATTACAAAAATAGCATGCAATTCCAAGCGCTACGGCAATGATCCAGTGCCAGCGGTGTGATGATAAGTCCGGCAAATACTGCCAGCACTGTCAAAACGATCAGACCGTATTTGAGCAGGCTGTCTTTAGCCGTCTTATCTTTCTTTACCAGTAATTCTGAATACAAGTCGCCCAAGTTCTTTTCCAGCTTTTTTTTGCACAGCATATTTAACAATTATATTTTATTCATCATGCTGTTTTTTCTGCATTATATTACAAAACGGAACCATCGTCATGACGACGGTTCCGTTTCACATATTTCCGCCTGCGCTTTTTTTATCTATAGCAATCCTCGTAAATAATGCATTTAAGACAGTTCAGCAGAGTGCGAAAGACAAGGAAGATATCTGCAGGCGTGCTGACGCACGGCAAAGATATCTGACGCAGGATTTCACACTCTGATGGGCTGGATTAAGATGCATTATTTCAGAGAATTGCTATAAGCATACTACGGTATAATTTTATCGTTTATTAAAAATTACATCATTCCCATTCCAGGATTAGCAGCCGGTGCAGGTGTGTCTTCTTTGATAATTGCAACAGCAGATTCTGTTGTAAGTAATGTAGACGCAACGCTTGTAGCATTCTGAAGAGCACTTCTTGTAACCTTTGCAGGATCAAGGATACCTTCGCTTACCATATCTACATATCTTTCGTTCAAAGCATCAAAGCCGATTCCCGGTTCGGATTCTCTTACTTTGTTGATGATTACGGAACCTTCAAGTCCTGCATTTGCAGAAATGCGGAACAGCGGAGCTTCCAGAGCTTTCAGGATGATATTTGCACCTGTCTTCTCGTCACCTTCCAGAGTTGTTGCAAGTTTTGCAACTTCTTTGGATGCGTGGATGTAAGCAGAACCACCACCTGCGATAATTCCTTCTTCTACGGCTGCTCTTGTCGCTGCCAAAGCATCTTCCATACGAAGTTTTGCTTCTTTCATTTCAGTTTCTGTTGCAGCACCAACACGGATAACAGCTACGCCGCCAGCCAGTTTTGCAAGTCTTTCCTGAAGTTTTTCTTTATCAAACTCGGACTTTGTCTCCGCGATCTGCGCACGGATCTGAGCAACACGTTTTGCGATGGCATCTTTATCGCCAAGGCCGTCAACGATAACTGTGTTCTCTTTTTGCAACTTTAACAGATTTTGCACGTCCTAACTGCTCCATAGTTGCGTCTTTCAGTTCCAGACCAACTTCTTCGGAGATTACCTGGCCGCCTGTAAGGATTGCGATATCCTGAAGCATTTCTTTTCTTCTGTCACCATATCCAGGAGCTTTAACAGCAACTACCTGGAATGTTCCTCTTAATTTGTTTACGATCAGAGTTGTAAGAGCTTCACCCTCTACATCTTCAGCAATGATAAGAAGTTTCGCACCAACTCTTTACGATCTGCTCCAGTAACGGAAGGATTTCGTTGATGTTGGAGATCTTCTTGTCTGTGATCAGGATATATGGATCTTCTACAGATTTGCTTCCATTTTCTCCATATCTGTTGAGAAATATGCTGATAAATATCCACGATCAAACTGCATTCCTTCTACAAGGTCAAGTTCTGTGTGCATTGTCTTGGATTCTTCTACTGTGATAACGCCGTCTTTGGAAACTTTTTCCATAGCATCTGCTACTAACTGTCCAACAGTCTCATCGCTTGCGGAAATAGATGCAACGTTTGCGATCTGTTTCTTGCCGCTGATTGTCTGGCTCATGTTCTTGATTGCTTCTACAGCACAATCTGTAGCCTTCTTCATACCTTTTCTGAGGATGATCGGGTTAGCGCCTGCTGCCAGGTTTTCATTCCTTCGTGAACCATAGCCTGTGCAAGAACAGTAGCTGTTGTTGTACCATCACCTGCTACATCGTTAGTCTTGGTAGCAACTTCTTTTACAAGCTGTGCGCCCATGTTTTCAAATCCGTCTTCCAGTTCAATTTCTTTTTGCGATTGTAACACCGTCGTTTGTGATAAGCGGAGCACCGTATGGTTTGTCAAGAACTACGTTTCTTCCTTTTCGGTCCTGAATGTTACTCTTACTGTATCAGCTAATTTATTTACACCAGTTTCAAGTGCAGCTCTTGCTTCTGCACCAAATTTAATTTCTTTTGCCATGATAATATGACCTCCTGATTCAAATTTTGATCTCTATGAATTTTTCTGATACTTATCCGGTATTTCATGTTACATCCTGTAAATATTATCCTGTAAATATTATCTTATAAGTATCTTCATTTATGTTTTCTATTTTGATATTGCTTATTTAACAATTGCAAGAATATCATTCTGTTTTACAATGATATATTCTGTGCCATCCATTTTTACATATTTCTCTCTGGACAAGGACAGGACAACGATTCAGGTCTATGAGGAGACTTCCGGTCTGAAGCCGGGAGAGATTGTGGAGGGTACCGGAGATGCAGTATCTGTTATCCTCGCACCTGGAATTATCAATAATATTTTCGACGGAATTGAACGTCCGCTGGAAAAAGATTGCGCAGGCAAGTAATGGCGCATTTATTACAAGAGGTGTCAGTGTAGATTCTCTGGATCTTGATAAGTTGTGGGATACACACATGACGGTTGCAGAAGGTGACGCACTCCAGGGAGGGGCAATCATTGCAGAAGTTCCGGAGACGCATGCGATCGTGCACAAATGTATGGTTCCGCCGGATGTGGAAGGAATCGTGGTCAGTGTCGTACCTGACGGACAGTATCATATCAATGATACACTTGTTGTGATCGAGACAACAGAAGGGGGAGAAAAAGAACTCTCCATGATGCAGAAATGGCCGATCCGTGTGCCAAGGCCGGTGCATCACCGTTATTCTGCAAGAGTTCCGCTTGTGACGGGACAGCGTGTCATGGATACTATGTTCCCTCTGGCGAAAGGCGGAACAGCCGCAATTCCGGGAGGATTCGGAACAGGAAAGACGATGAGCCAGCATCAGATCGCAAAATGGTCCGATGCGGACATTATTATTGTATATATCGGATGCGGCGAGCGTGGAAATGAGATGACACAGGTTCTGGAAGAGTTTTCGGAGCTGGTCGATCCGAAAGAACGGGGAATCCGCTGATGGACAGAACGACTCTGATTGCCAACACATCCAACATGCCGGTAGGCGCCCGTGAGGCATCTATTTACACAGGACTTACACTGGCTGAGTATTATCGTGACATGGGATATGATGTCGCAATTATGGCGGATTCTACATCCCGTTGGGCAGAGGCTCTTCGTGAGCTGTCCGGACGTCTGGAAGAGATGCCGGCAGAAGAAGGTTTCCCGGCTTATCTGGCATCCAGACTTTCGGCATTCTATGAGCGTGCCGGTATGATGCAGACATTAAATGGAGCTGTAGGTTCTGTTACAATCATTGGAGCAGTATCTCCGCAGGGAGGAGACTTCTCGAGCCGGTCACACAGAATACGAAAGCGATTTATCCGTTGCTTTTTGGGGACTGGATAAGTCTCTGGCATATGCAAGACATTTTCCGGCGATCCACTGGCTGACCAGCTACAGCGAGTACTTACCGGATTTAAGTGCATGGTATGCTGATAATGTATCTCCAAAGTTTGTGGACTATCGGAACCGTCTGATGGCGATCCTGAACCAGGAGAGCAGCCTGATGGAGATTGTAAAACTGATCGGTAGTGATGTACTTCCGGATGATCAGAAGCTGACATTGGAGATTGCCCGCGTGATTCGCCTTGGATTCCTGCAGCAGAACGCATTTCACAAAGACGATACGTGTGTATCTCTAAAGAAGCAGTTCGGTATGATGGATATTATTCTGTATCTCTATAAGAAATGCAGAGAACTGGTGGCAAGAGGTATGCCGATGTCTGTTTTGAAGGCAGAGGGTATCTTTGAGAAAGTTATCGCTATCAAATACGATGTGCCAAATGGCGAGTTACAATTATTAGATATGTACAAAGTAGATATCGACCGTTTCTGATACAGTGATTGAGAAAAAATGCATAGAAGGAGGTCAAGATCATGGCAATAGAATATCTGGGACTAAGCAGCGTTGAAGGCCTCTGGTTGTGCTGGAAGGAGTTCAGGACGCATTCTATGATGAAATCGTGGAATTTGTAGTCGATCATAAAACAAAGAAAATGGGACGTATTGTGGAACTGAATGAGGACAAAGCAATCATTCAGGTATTTGAAGGAACCGAGAATATGTCCCTGGACAATACACATACGAGATTGATGGGACGTCCGATGGAGGTTACTGTATCACCGGAAATGCTTGGAAGAACCTTTAACGGAATCGGACAGCCGATCGATGATATGGGACCACTCATTTCCGAGGATAAACGTGATGTCAACGGACTTCCGCTTAATCCGGTCAGACGTGAGTATCCAAGAAACTATATCCAGACAGGAATTTCAGCCATTGATGGTCTGACAACACTGATCCGTGGACAAAAGCTTCCAATTTTTTCAGGAAACGGACTTCCACATGACCAGTTAGCAGCGCAGATTGTAAAACAGGCCTCTCTGGGCGGTGATTCTGATGAAGATTTCGCAATTGTGTTTGGAGCTATGGGAGTTAAGCATGACGTGGCAGATTTCTTCCGCAAGACATTTGATGAGAACGGAGTATCCGACCATGTGTGTATGTTCCTGAACCTGGCAAATGACCCTGTCGTAGAGCGTCTGATCACACCAAAGGTAGCACTGACTGTGGCAGAATATCTGGCGTTTGAGTGTAACATGCATATTCTTGTAATCCTGACAGACATGACTTCTTTTTGCAGAGGCACTTCGTGAGGTATCCTCTTCAAGAGGAGAAATTCCGTCACGAAAAGGATATCCAGGTTATCTTTACAGTGAACTGGCAACAATTTATGAGCGTGCCGGAATTGTGGAAGGGGCAAATGGATCGGTGACACAGCTTCCGATCCTGACCATGCCGAATGACGACATCACGCACCCGATTCCTGACCTGACCGGATATATTACGGAAGGTCAGATTGTACTGGACCGCAATCTTTATGGACAGTCAGTTTATCCGCCAATTAATGTATTGCCGTCACTGTCACGTCTGATGAAAGACGGAATCGGAGAAGGCTATACGCGAGACGATCACCAGGCGCTGGCGAACCAGTTATTTGCTTCCTACGCAAAAGTAGGAGAGGCAAGAAACCTGGCCTCCGTTATCGGTGAAGATGAATTGTCACCACTGGATAAGAAATATCTGGAGTTCGGACGCGAATTCGAACAGCGTTATATTGGTCAAGGAACAACAGAGAACCGTACCATTCAAGAGACGCTGGATCTTGGCTGGGAACTGTTAGCACTGCTTCCAAGAGAAGAACTGGATCGAATCGATACAAAACTCATTGATTTCTATTATCCGAAGAAGAATGAAGCGTAAAAATGATTTAGAAGTGCAGGAATCTGGAAAATATGCCAGAATTCTTGCATTATAATTGCTATATTGCAAAAAAATGGGAAAGGAGGGAGTCTATGGATCCGAGAGAATTTCCTACCAAGGGAAATCTGATGCTTGCCAAAAACTCGCTGGCACTTGCCAATCAGGGCTATGAACTGATGGACAAAAACGAAATATTCTTCTGAAAGAACTGATGGGACTGATCGATGAGGCAAAAGATATTCAGGAAGAGATAGATTCCACATTTACCCAGGCATATGCGTGCCTGCAGCGCGCTAATATTGAGATGGGAATCAGCAGGGTACAGGAATTCGCATTCACTGTACCAATTGAAGATTCCATTCGTATACAGACTAGAAGTATTATGGGAACAGAGATTCCACATATCAAATATGATGAAAAGCAGAATGACCTGACCTACTCACTCGGAGATACAGGAGAATCGCTGGATATCGCCAGGGAGGCATTCCGAAAGGTAAAGAATCTGACCATCAAGTTGGCTGAAGTCGAGAACTCAGCATATCGTCTGGCAACGAACATCAAAAGACACAGAAACGTGCCAATGCTCTCTGAAGAACATCACCATACCGATGTACACGAATCTGGTCTACAACATCAACAACGCGCTGGAAGAAAAAGAAAGAGAAGAATTCACAAGGTTAAAAGTAATAAAACGAAGACAATAATTTAATCGGGGACGTAGTAAAATGCCAAAATACTACGTCCCCATCAGCGATTAAGGGTGTCCCTAACTGTAATCAGGGGTGCTCTTTTCTTAAGGAATTCTTAGAATTTTTTAACAAAGAATTCATAGTCTGGGAAAGGGTTTTCGATGTATAATAAATACCATAAAGGAAAAAATTTTCATATTGTATGATAGATTCTAAGATTTGCCAGAAAATGACGGGCAGATATCTTGAAGCTTCAGATACACAGGAGGAATATTTATGGCATTGCGTAAAAGCATGAGGTTCTGGAAGAACCGCAGGATTATGAGATAGAGCGCCGGGAGACACCGAGATATAATCCGGATCCCGAAGCGGGACTTTCGGCGGCTCAGGTGGAGCAGCACCGTGAGGATGGTTGGCGCAATGTGTCAGTCGCACCACCGGCACAGACCACGAAAGAAATTATCCGGGAAAATGTCTGTACTTACTTTAACTTAATTTTTCTTGTATTGGCAATTTTGTTATGTCTTGTCGGTTCATTTCGTGATCTGACATTTCTTCCAGTCATTATTTTTAATACATTAATTGGTATCGTGCAGGAGATTCGTGCGAAAAATGTATTGGAAAAGCTGAACATGTTAAATGCACCGCATGCCAGTGTTGTGCGTGACGGGAAAAAGTCGTTAGTGGATTCAGAAGAACTGGTACTGGATGATATTGTAATATTCAAAGCGGGAAATCAGATCTGTGCCGATGCAATTGTAGTATCCGGCGAAGTGCGAGTCAATGAATCACTGTTGACTGGTGAATCTGATGAGATTACGAAAGCTCCGGGAGCGGAGCTTATGTCCGGAAGTTTTGTGGTAGCGGGAGAGTGCCATGCCCGTCTTGATAAAGTCGGAGTGGGATTCTTACATTTCCAAGCTGACATTGGAAGCGAAGGCTATGAAGAAAGGCGAGCAGTCGGAAATGATCCGCTCACTGGATAAGTTGGTAAAATTTGTCGGTATTGCGTTGATTCCGATTGGTATTACGTTGTTTGTACAAGGATTTTTCTTTAATGATCAGAGCTTCCGAAACAGTATTGTTTCTATGGTGGCAGCAGTTCTTGGTATGATTCCGGAAGGATTATATCTGCTGGCAAGTGTGGCGTTGGCTGTCAGTTCTATGAGACTGGCTCATAAGAAAGTTCTGCTTCACGATATGAAGAGTATTGAGACGCTGGCTCGCGTCAATGTGCTTTTTGTGTGGATAAGACAGGAACGATCACTGAGAATTCTATGAGTGTCAAAGACATGATCCCGACAAAGGAATATGATGCAGAGAAGATGCCGGAGTTAAATGGTCTTTCTGTCTGATTTTGTGGGAGCCATGAGCAGCGATAACAGCACCATGGAGGCGTTGAAAGGATTATTTTAAAAAAGAAGACGGAACAGTCTGCCTCTAAGGTTGTTCCATTTACTTCTGTGACAAAATACAGTGGAGTCATGTTCGGGGAGAAGTCTTATGTAATCGGAGCTCCGGAGTTCGTGCTCCGCGAGGATTATGATACTTACAAACCGGATATCAGCGAGTATGCAAGAAAAGGGTATCGTGTACTTGTATTTGGCTCTTATGATGCAGCATTAGATGGCGGAAAATTGACAGGAAAGGTTCTGCCGATGGCATATGTCCTTCTGGCAAATCCAATCCGTAAAGAAGCACCGGAGACATTTGCATACTTTGCAGAGCAGGGCGTGGAAGTCAAAGTTATTTCCGGTGATAATCCGCTGACTGTATCAGAGGTCGCGAAAGAAGCCGGTATTGTAAATGCAGAGGAATATGTTGATGCGACGACACTTCAGACAGATGAGGATATTGCAAATGCGATTGCAAAATATACGGTATTTGGGCGTGTGACACCGGGGCAGAAGCGACAGTTTGTTCAAGCATTGAAAGATCAGGGAAAGACTGTTGCCATGACCGGTGACGGAGTTAACGATGTGCTGGCACTTAAGGATGCGGATTGCAGCGTAGCTATGGCATCGGGAAGTGATGCGGCATGCCAGGCGGCGCAGGTTGTGTTGTTGGAGTCAACTTTGCATGTATGCCGTCAGTTGTATTAGAAGGAAGGCGAGTGGTCAACAATATCCAGCGATCAGCCAGCCTGTTCCTGGTAAAGAACATTTTCTCATTCCTGTTGTCCCTGTTCTCGGTTGTATTTATGATGAGCTATCCATTACGGCCGTCACAGATTTCACTGATCAGCATGTTCACCATTGGAATTCCGGGATTCTTCCTGGCATTCCAGCCGAATAAAGATGTGATCAAAGGACATTTCCTGACAAATGTGGTGTTAAAAGCTCTGCCGGCCGGCCTGACTGACGTACTGGCGGTAGCTGCCATGGCAGTCTTTGGGCAGACATTATTTGGACTGGGAGAGACAGACATTTCCACAGCAGGAACGATGCTCCTTGCCATTGTAGGATTTATGATTCTGTTCAAAATCTGTGAGCCATTCAACTGGCTGCGTGGCTGTGTATGGGTAGGTTCAGTTATTGGACTTTTAGGCTGTTCCATTTTCCTGCCGAAGCTGTTCGCGATTACCGGAATGTCCACAAAATGTATTATGCTGTTCGTAGTATTTTCTATTGCGACAGAGCCATTGTTCCGGTATCTGACAAAGCTTGTCAGCGGAGTAAAAAGCTGCATATGAAGATACATAAGAAGCCGGTGGAAGAGTTTTAAGGATATAGAAAAAAAAAAATATAAAAATATAAAAATCCTGCAGATATGTATATGATATACAATATCTACAGGATTTTTTGTCGATTCTTTCATTACTTTACAATGTCCGGATTTTCAAATACGTCCAGCGCGGTAGCTGCCAATGCTTTTTGGCGGTATGAAGTGTATGGCGTGCCATTTTTCCATGTACATATTTCAGAAATGTCTCGTGATGTGCAAATACTTTCGGTCTTGCACCGGTATCTAACTCGCAGTATACGGTCGGGCATACATGAGATACATTTCAATGTCACTGGATCCACTTGCTTCTTCATCACTGTCTACGAAATCTGTAACCCCCAGATCATTTAAGTTCTTACGCATCAGGGCGCGAAGTCCATCATGATATACAAGGTCATCATAAGAATTCTCGAAGTTGAAGTATTCCAGTTTTTGCACCAGTCATAAGTTCTGCGCCTTTTGCACAATTAATGACTTTCTGAGTCAGTTCCTCTAAGTAAGCGCGGTCTTTTTGCACGAATGTAGAATTGGCATGCTGCGTAATCAGGAATAATATTACATGCAGCACCACCGGAAGTTATGATCCCTGCTACACGGGCGTCATTTCTTGTCTGCTGGCGCATTGCATTGATTCCTGCAAACATCAGGTTTACAGCGTCCAGAGCATTGACACCTTTTTCAAGAGGATAAGCGGCTGCATGGGAGGCGGTACCCTGGAAGCGGAATTCAATAGAATCCATAGCCAGAGTCATAATATTCATGTTGTTTTCAGCGCCTAAGTGGAACTGAAGTGCAGCGTCGATATCATCATAACCGCCACGGTTGGCAATATCACATTTACCACCGGTTGTCTCTTCGGCAGGGGCACCGATGACAACAATCGTTCCGTTGATCTGATCTTTGAATTTTGCCAGAGTCAGGGCAGCACCGAGTGTGGAAGCGGCTATCCAGTTATGTCCGCACGCGTGGCCACCTCGTCCTTGTTCGGACCATATCCCGGAAGCGCATCATACTCCGGAAGCACAGCAACTTTCGGATACCCCTCACCACAGTAAAGTTCTGCACGAAAAGCAGTATCAAGATCCAGATACGGACAAGTTATCGTAAATCCATGCTCTTTTTAATTTCTCAACAAGATAGTTGCAGGACTTAAATTCCTCACTGCCAAGCTCCGCATGATTAAACACAAACTCACTGATTTCTTCAATCTCAGCAGCAAGATTATCCTCTGCAAGATAAAGTTCTTCTTTATTCATTATACAGTCTCCTTAAAAAAATATTTTATATCAGCTTCACATTTCTCTATCAAGACTTACAAAAGCCCTAAAAAAAAGCTTTGCACAGCCATACTCACACTCATACTTCCGGTTTACCGCAATATAAAAAGTGAAATAATCTTGAAACGGGTACTCTGACGCGGCCGGTACTTAGGCGGTGTTCTTTAGCGCCTTATGTACCGCTGCCAGCGGAAGGTAGCGAGAGCGTGCCTGGGAAAGATTATTTCACTCTATGCTATTAACGGTAACTAATATCCTATCACTACCGCAGCTCTCGAGTAATACGATTGAAGCAGCGAAAATGATCAGGAACAGTGGTGTTACGAATCTATACCATTTGTTAATTGGCAGTCTCATGATTCCGCACATCATAAATACGCTTGTTGGCCAGAAAATGTTAGAGAATCCATCACCAAACTGGTAAGCCAGGACGCTGACCTGACGGCTGACACCAACCATTTCTCCGACTGGGGCAAGGATTGGCATTGTGATCAGAGCCTGTCCGGCACCACTTGGGATAAAGAAGTTGATAATGTTCTGAGCAAATAACATACCCATTGCACTTGCCATACCGCGGAAATGCTGGAGCATGGTAGCGAGCCAGTATACAACGGTATCAATGATCTGTGCATTTTCCATGATAACAGCGATGCTTCGGCTGATACCAACAAGAAGTGCACCATACATCATTTCCTTACTTGCTTCGATAAAAATATCTGCAATCTCACTTGGTGTAAATCTGGATACAAGTCCGGATACAATTGTCATAATAATAAACAGGGTTGCAATTTCGTCGATGTACCAGCCGAGTTTGATCGTTCCGTAAAGAAGCATACCAATTGTAAATACGAATAACAGACAGCTCAGTTTGTGAGTGGTTGTCATCTTGATCTCCATCATTTCCTCACGGGAAGCACATTCGAGCGTCTCAATCTTTTCTCCGTAAAGGTAAGATTTTGTCGGATCCTTTTGGATTCTACGTGCATAGCGCCATACATACCAGATACTGATGCCCATGAATACGACAAAGCAAAGAATACGGTAACCAAGACCGGAGAACATCTTCACGCCTGCAACTTCCTGGGCGATACCAATAGTAAATGGGTTGATGGTTGCAGCGGCAAATCCGACTGCGACACCGAGGTAAATGACACTGCCGCCGACGAAGGCATCGTATCCGAGTGCCATGGCGATGGAGATAAATACAGGAATCAGTCCGTAAGTCTCTTCAAACATTCCCATGGTGGAACCGAGAAGCCCGAATAAAATCATACATACCGGAATGATCAGTTCGATACGGTTACCAACTTTACGAAGTACAGAACCAACCAGTGCGTCAAATGTACCATTTTTTAAAAGTACATATACAAATGCATATGCAAAGATGATAAAAGAAAATAATCTGTGCACTGTCTTCAAATCCAATCTGGAAAGATTTGAACATATCAAAAATGCTGCAGCCGATTTTATCGACATGATGAAAACTGTCTGCGACAACAACAGAGTTACCGGAAGCGTCTTCGACACGGTCAAATGTACCGGCTGGAATAATGTTAGCCAGAATTGCAGTGATGACTGTCATTATGAAAATAATGACATACGCATGTGGCATTTTAAAGCGTTTTTTTTCTTTTCCATTGTAAATTAAAATCCTCCTCAATCATAAGTGCTAAAAAACAGTTTTCATTTTAGCACTATTCAAGGAGGGTTACAATGAATTTTTTACACAAATATGAATTTTTTTACACAAATATGAATTTTTTTTTGCAATTTCTTTACACTTTTGCCTGAGTATAATTTCTATAATGTCAGATACTCATCAGAAAGTGCATATTTAGTCTTGAGGAACATTATGATAATCCCACACAGCCTGTAAATATTCTGGTTTAGAAAGCAACAATTTTGTACCTTCTGCCATACATCTGGCTGCATAAAGCATACCTTTATGCCCAATACTCATGCCGGCCTGTTCTCTGGCTGCCCAGTGGTGAAGTGCGGTGCCGTGGCACATAGTAGCAGCGCTGATGGTGATGAGGGGAACGGTATGGCTGACCTGGGAGGCATCGGTTCCAATGGAAAGTGGAACTGGCGTGTCCTCCAGCGGATAAAGTCCTGCAAAATATTTTCCATTGTTCATAAGTCCGGCCTTTTCTGAAATGTCTTTTGCAAAATCCAGTTCTGCATCTGTATATTCAGGTGTCGGTATATGAGTCATAGCTTCATAGTAAACTTCCACTAGCGGACGGTTGACTTTCATTTCCATGCAGCTTCCAACTAATTCGATATCGACAGTTGTTCCGGTCATCATAGCTGCACCTTTTGCACATGCATCCACGCGTTTGCTTGCATCTTCCGTGCGGCTTCTTTTGGTAGAGCGGATAAAATAATTCGTCTTTGCAAAAGTCAGGTACAACATTTGCCGGAATACCATTATCCATGTAAGCATAATGCATGCGGGCGTCATCTGTCACATGTTCGCGGAGATAATTCACGCCAATATTCATAAGCTCGGCAGCATCTAAGGCGCTGCGACCGCTTTCCGGTGAGCGGGAGGCATGTGCGCTTACTCCGTGAAATGTATAGTTTTTAATGTCCTGCGCCTGCCAGATGTCATTGCTGACACGGTTGCGGTCGAATGGATGCCAGGTCACTGCGATGGACAGGTCATCGAACACATTCTGTTCGTCCATAATAATTTTTCCGGACATGATCTCTTCCGCCGGGCAGCCGTAAACACGAATTACAATCGGTTCACCAGAGGATTCATAATCTGCTTTCAATGCACAGGCAGCTGCGCAGACTGCTGTTCCAAGAAGATTGTGTCCGCATGCGTGTCCGATTTCGGAAGAGCATCATATTCAGCGAGAAAACCAATGATTGGAACTTCGTTAGAAGATGAAAACGTTTTTTCCCGGCTGGCTGGATTTTTTAGTAATATCGATGTCAGGATTGCGTCCAGGCCGCAGTAAATGCAGTCTCGATTCCAGCAGTATTCCATTCTATTTGAAATCCCTGTGTTTCCAGGTAATCCGCAAAGACATTTTGAAGAGAGTTTTTCTTTGTAAGCTGTTTCCGGATGTTCGAAGATATAGCATGATTTCTGAATAAGTTCATCTCTGTGGTTGTCAAGCCAGTTGGAGATAGTAGGGTATGTTGCGGTTGATGTCATAAGATGCCTCCTGTCGTATTTTTATAGTGGGGGAGCTTTTATCCCAATATTTTTTACAGATAACAGAACTAGTTGGTTCTGAAGTCAATTTTATACATTTTTCGTAGGATGTCAATTCCGAAGGCGTTCTTGAACGTATAATTTCCGGGGGATACAAATGGTCAGTCTTGATAGAAGTGGATATGTCGCATATAATGATATTAGAGTCAAAAAAGGTTTGAAACAATAGATTTGTGGAAATAAAATAGGAGGATATATGTCAGATAGAGAAGAAAAGACCGGAAAAATGATAACGGAAAGAAAAACAAGGGTGGTAAAAGAAATAAAATAGTAGCAATAGAAATGATTATTCTTGTACTGCTGATCATGGCAGCAGTGGCAATTTTTATTCAGAGAGATAAAAGTGTAAAAGAGGCTGCGAAGATTCATAATCAGAAGGCGAAAAAGACAGAGCAGACCCCCAAGCTGCGCAGAAAGAAAAATGAGATAGAAGAAGAGACGGAGGGTAAGGAAGAAGAGACTGGTGATAGAGACGCGTCAGTTTCTGATCGTAGTAATTTTGTAGTGCAACCGGGAGTTTCAGTCGGAACGACAGAACAGTCCGATGAGAAAATCGTGTATCTGACATTGGATGACGGACCATCAGATAATACACAGGCAGTTCTGGATATTCTGGATAAATATAATGCAAAGGCAACATTTTTTGTGACAGGTGAGATGCCGGAATACAAAGATATGATAAAGGCTGCGTATGACAAGGGACATACAATTGGAATGCATACATATTCACATGATTATGCAAAGGTTTATGCATCGGTTGATGCGTATTTTCAGGATCTGGATCAGATTGGGCAGATGGTACAGGAAGAGATTGGCTATGTACCATGTTTTATCCGTTTCCCAGGTGGATCATCAAATACTGTATCAAAGAAATATACAGCAGGAATCATGTCCACGCTTGTGCAGGAAGTACAAAACCGTGGATATCAGTATTATGACTGGAATGGAAGTTCCGGCGATGGGTCTGTGAGAACGACCGAAGAACTGGTGGCGCAGGCAACGAGCTTTGATTCTAACAATATCATTTTACTTTGTCATGATTCCCATGGAAAACAGACGACCGTAGAGGCATTGCCACAGATTATAGAACATTATCAGTCACTGGGATATACATTTAAAGCACTGGATCGTGATAGCTTCGTAGCGCATCATGGAGTGAATAACTAATGGAGACATAAATCAGTCATAAATTGTAAATAATCGTAAGTATTGTAAATATTGTAAATAAGATATTGTAAATAATCTGTGAGATAATCGGTGAATTGTAAATAATCGCACGAGTCAGGGGTTGGGTAATCACAACTTCTGTGCTATAATAAACGATATATGGCATCTGACACATTTCTTTGTATAATAGGAAGGTGCATTTCCTATGCATGGCGTCAGAAGAAAGTATTTTTTAAGACAGTAGAAGGAGTATTTGGTATGAATTTAATTGAAATTATGAATTATACAAGAACCAGGAAGCATACCTGGATAAAGAAATTACCGTTGGGGGATGGGTAAGAAGTATCCGAGACTCCAAAGCATTTGGCTTTATTGTCATCAATGATGGAACATTTTTTTACACCACTTCAGGTCGTATATCATGATGATATGGAGAACTTTGAGGAGATTTCCAAACTCAATGTAGGAGCAGCTGTTGTTGTAACAGGTACACTGGTTGCAACACCACAGGCAAAGCAGCCATTTGAGATTCAGGCGAAGACTGTAACAGTAGAAGGTGCTTCCGCGCCGGATTATCCGCTTCAGAAGAAGCGTCACAGCTTTGAGTACCTTCGTACTATCGCACATTTAAGACCGAGAACAAACACTTTCCAGGCAGTATTCCGTGTGCGTTCCCTGACGGCATACGCACTTCACAAATTTTTTCAGGAGAGGGGATTTGTTTATGTTCATACACCGCTAATTACCGGAAGTGATTGTGAAGGTGCTGGAGAGATGTTCCAGGTAACAACGATGGACATGGAAAATGTACCGAAGACAGAAGATGGTGCAGTAGATTATACACAGGATTTCTTCGGAAAAAGAGACAAGCCTTACCGTAAGCGGACAGTTAAATGCAGAGACATACGCACAGGCATTTGGAAATGTTTATACATTTGGACCGACATTCCGCGCAGAGAACTCCAACACAACAAGACATGCGGCAGAGTTCTGGATGTTAGAGCCTGAGATGGCATTTGCAGATCTGGAGGACGACATGGGCCTTGCAGAAGACATGTTAAAAAATATGTCATCAATTATGTGATGGAAAATGCACCGGAAGAGATGAATTTCTTCAATTCATTTGTAGACAAAGGGCTGATCGATCGACTGACCAACGTTGCAACATCTGAATTTGCAAGAATCACATACACAGATGCAATTGAGATTCTAAAGAAGCACAACGATAAATTTCGAGTTCAAAGTATCATGGGGAATCGATCTTCAGACAGAGCACGAGCGCTATCTGACAGAGGAAGTATACAAACGGCCAGTATTTGTAACAGATTATCCGAAAGATATCAAAGCATTCTACATGAAACAGAACCCAGATGGAAAGACCGTGGCAGCAGTCGATTGCCTCGTACCAGGAATCGGTGAGATCATCGGAGGAAGCCAGAGAGAGAAGACGATTACGAGAAGCTTGCAACACGCATGGAAGAACTCGGAATGAAGACAGAAGATTACGGGATTCTACATGGATCTTAGAAAATACGGATCTACAAGACATGCCGGATTCGGACTTGGATTCGAGAGATGCATCATGTATCTGACAGGAATGGGCAATATCCGTGACGTAGTACCATTCCCAAGAACGTGAATGTTATGGTGTAATTTAAGCAAAGTAGATGCCATCTGGAAATAAAATAACCTATATTTGTGACTTTAGTCGCTGCGGGTTGAACACTCGCTCTACACGCTCGTATCCAACACTTGCTCGAGACTACAAATATAGATTCTTTTATTCAGATAACATCTGCTGGCTGGAGAACAAAATCAGAATTTGTGTTGGCCAAGTTGAACTACACAGGGGATGTGGGTGCGTCTGTTCCCATTTTCTCAACCTTACAAATCAAACTTTCGTGCAGAATTTATCTCAAAAGAATTAGATAAAGCAGTTTGTAAAAAATATCTAAATTGTTATATAATAAATGAGAGTTGAAAAAAATAGAATTTATGAAGACTGGGGAACTTTTATGCCAAAAGTGGCTTGATTTAAATGAAGTTGATGATGATGAGATTCTTTTGAAGAAGAATCGGATGAGCAGAAGTCTTGTTCTTGATACGCCGGAGGTTGCAGATCTGGCTGAGGAAGATTTCCTTGATACGATGGAGCCGGCGAAGAAGGAAGTAGCGTGCTGATATTTTTTATGATTGATGTATCAGGCAGTATGAAAGGAACGAAAATCGGTTCGTTAAAAGTACGATGGAAGAATTACTGCCATCACTGATTGGTGTTGGAGGCTTCTACGGATGTGAAAATTGCGATTATGAAGTTTTCTACGGATGTAGAGTGGGTGACGGAACCGGTAAAGATTGAGGAGTATCAGTACTGGAATCGTTTGGAGGCAAGATGGCCTTACCTTTATGGGGGGGATGCGTTTATGGAGCTTTCTAAAGCTTTCCCGCAGCACATTTTAAGTTCACCATCGCTTTCTTTTTGCGCCGGTTATTTTCCTGTTATCAGATGGTTCTCGAATGATGACTGGAAGAAGGGCCTGGATACATTAAAGCAGAATAAATGGTTTGCAATGGGTTAAAGATTGCGCTTGGTATCGGTTCTAAGGTAAATATGGATGTGCTTCGTGCATTTACCAGGAATGATGAACTTGCAGTTCAGGCAAGCAAATGCAGATCAGCTTAGAAGGCAGTTAAGCTTCTTGCAGTGACTTCTTCCCTGTGATTGGAAGCCGTAGTCTTGCACTCGTAGATTCAAATGGCAGACAGCCAGCGGCCGTGAGACCGTGGCACAGGCAAAAGCAGCAGGTACTTGTGGAGGAGATTCGCACAGGAGCGAAGGATATTCTTGGTGAAGCAGTTGACCTTGGTGCTGTGAATTACGATGAGGGGATGGTAGAATATAAAGGATGGTAGAACATAGATGAGAGAGTTAAAAGATTGGAGAGAGGATTCCAATAGAGGCAGGCGGCGAGGCGGTTGTCTCCAGAGAGCTTGGACGAGGTGGGCAGGGTATTGTTTATCTTGTCCGTTATAATGGCAGGAGTATGCGCTTAAATGGTTATTTTATCAGCCGTATTAAAATCGGGCATTTCGCAATAATCTTCAGAAAGAATATTGAGGATGTGGTGCGCCGGAGGGTGGCAAGCAGTTTATCTGGCCGTTATTTTAACAGAGACAAAGAAAAAATGGTGCATTTGGGTATCTGATCGCGGCTTGCCAAATAGGATATGAATCATTTACTGATATTTATAATGGATACCGCTGGGAGAAACCGAGTGAAGGCGGCCAGCGAGGAAGATTAAGGGGTGAGGATTCCTTCTCTTGATGTGATCTCACAGCGGCCATTAATATTGTTAAGGCCTTCCGTGCCACCATTTATCAGGAAAAGTTATCAGGATTTAAATGATGGCGGTTTCTTTATTGATACGAGCGGCGATGTGTGTTGGTTTGTGATTGCGATAACGTAGCAGCAGATGGTGATAACTTCGGAATTGGTATGCCAGGTTTTGCTTTGGAAGTTGTTCGAGGTATTGCAAAGCCGGATGTGCTGACAGACAGATATTCACTGGCAGTTGTTTTATTTAAGCACTTTTCTTCCGTGGGGATCATTGAAGGAAGTAGGTACTTCAGTGTGTCGTTATGACTGAGGAAAATGACCTGATTCATTATGGAAAGATCCGAATATTTATGAAGAAAATGCATCAAACCGTCCGGTTAATGGGGTACACGATAATGTTATCAAGCTGTGGAAGATTTACCCGGACTTTATCAGAGAGGCATTTACCCTTTCCTTTACTTATGGAATTCAGGAGCCAAATGCCCGGATTATCGAAAGAGCTGGATTCAGATGCTCATTCAGCTAAAGCTGGATATTATTCACTGTAGCTGTGGAAAGACTTCGCATTTTCTTCTGCATTTGAAAAGACAGGAGAACATAAGCAATACATGCTT
>VOFJ01003031.1_pt1 | contig 49024 bp, 114 predicted proteins | sample 5384081 | NCBI WGS metagenome assembly VOFJ01 (sample SAMN12384729, study PRJNA508395) | human gut metagenome | isolation source: healthy gut I | host: Homo sapiens
ACCAACGAAAAACTGATGATATAGATAAAGAGATTAATGGTTAATAAAACAAAAAAGAACGCATTAAAAAAAGCATATATGAGTGGTATTGTTGAGATGGAAGATTTTTCAGAAGATTATAGACTAATTGAAGAAAAATTAGAAATTTTAGAACAAAAAGAAATCAGAACTTTTAAATCTAGATAATATAACTTTACTCCACAGCAGTTAATGGCAGATAGAGATATTGAACGAGAAACTATGATAAGATTAGATACTTTAAATGATGTTGTTAAAAACAAATTGGAAAAGTAAAACAAAAGATGAAAAACAAGAATTTATATCTAAATTTATTGAGTCAATTATTCTAACAAAAAGATAAAAACAATGAACTTCATATAGATAAAATTAATTTTAGAAAAAGTTATATAAACAATCTAATGAAATTTTTAGATAAAGGAATATTAGATGTATTAGTACCTGTTGAGGTAAATGGTAAAGAAGAATTTATTATTGGTAGGTCCTAATATTTCTAATGAACAAGTGCAAGAATATCTAGATAGATTAAATGAATTTTATGAAACAAAAAATGTATCAACTTTATGAAAGAGTTGATGAAGAAACTGGTAACATTATTGGAGAATTTACACCTAAAAAAAAGAACGAAAAAATTATAAGAATAGTACCTATTTCACCTACTGAAATAAAAAAAAACAAAATCAATTATATAAATAAAGAAGATATTGAAACAAAATATGGTATTGTTACTTACAATCCTAGCAAAACCAAATAAGAAAGGAAATGATTAAAAATGGAATTAAAATATACAAGAATTGGTGATTATAAATTACCAAATTTAACTTTAAACAATAACGAAAAAGGGACAATTAATAATTATGGAATGTTAAGATTAGATTATTTAAAAACAACATAAAAAAAGTACTTTTTACACTACACTTTTAATGAAAGATGAACTTACTAATCATCTTGTTTCAGTAAGTAAAAATGCAGAAAATTTATTAAATAACTTGATGGAAAGTTATAAAAAAAAATCAGATGAAAAACTATCTGAAAAAAGTAAAGAAACAAATCAAATTGAATGGGCAAAGATTATGAATAATTATAAAAATACAGCTGAAGAAATCATATTAAATGAATTAATTTATACTGAAAATGTGTGAGTACGTACTCACATATTGTGTCTAGCCAGCACTGAATTTGTACTCCCATACAAATTCTATATGGGAATTCCCATACCCTTGATGTTTAGAAAGGAGATTTTAAATTATGAGAATAAGAAATAATAAAGTTAATGTATTTTTAAGTGATGATGAGAAATTTATTTTAAAAGAGCATCTTCAAAATTAAACTTATCTCAGTCTGAATATATTAGAAATTTAATTGTAGGATACGAGATTAAAATTCAGAAGTTAAAGAAGAACCAAAACCTAAAAAAGATGAGTATATTATAGAGAATATTGCTAAAGCACTAGAAGAAAATATTGAATGCTTAATTAAAAAGTAAAAAAATAGATTTCATTATCTTGGATATTTCGAAGATGAACGAGCAATTGGAACTAAAATTGAATATTTAAAATTACAAAATACTACACTTAAAAAAATATATACCAATTGAAAATGACAAAGACAATGCGATCTAAGCATTGTCTTTTAACTTTATTCACTCATATAATTTTTAATTTCGTCTAACTTTTCTTCAGAAAGTTCAACTCCACCTTTAAAATTAATAGCACCTGGCCAATCTATATCTTTCCATTCAATATCAAATAATTTTATATCGTTATCATATCTAGGAAACGCATGATAATGAACAAAATAATCTCTCATCATCATAATAATATAATTGAATTTTACTGCACCAAATTTCTTAGTACAAGCATCCTCATACCATTTGATAACTTTTGGAAATTCAGCACCTTCTTCTGGAAGCATATTTGCAACTGAAGGAGTTTCTCTTTTAAAAGAATAACAGCATCACCTAATGTTGCTTGTTTTCCTCTAATACAAATAATCCAATGTTCAAATTCTTTTTATACATCTTGTTTCTGGTTTAAATTTACTCATAAATTCTAAATTACTCATCACTATATTTCTCCTTTAAAAATTTTTACTTATTATAATTCCTAATTCTTCATACTTGTTGCAATAAGAATGATCAGCTCCATTTATAATTTTAATAGTACAATTTTTAATATTATTGTTTAAATATACTTTAACTTTATCTATAGGTTGAGTTAGAACACATTCATCTGCATCTCCAAACACAACTAATACAGGTATATCTATACTATTAAGAACTTCATTCATATCATTTATATCTTCTGTGTATCTAATAAAATCATTTTCTCCACCTGGTAAAAAAAATCATTATAATATGTTCCTGCTGCAATTTTTCCATTAGCCATAACAGAAAAATCTATTAATTCATTTTCTTTACCTTCGTTTACTAATCTTGTTGATTCTACTTTTGCCTTATTATATTCTTCTTCACTTAAAACTTTTTTTTTTTTCCTTCTGAAGGAATATCACATGGCGCTAATAAAACTATTTTATTTATACAATCTTCTTTCTTTTTTGTTGTAATAGTATAGTACTTTTATTGCATCCATAACTATGTCCTTCAAGAGTTATTTCTTTATAACCTTTTTGTTTAACCCAACTTACTACACCTTCAATATCTAATATGCAGTCTTTAAATCTTTCTAGACTTCCACCTATAACAGTAAAACCATCACCTTTAAGTAATTCTGCAATAAAATCTTTACCACGATTATTAAATGTTAAAAATGCATATCCTTTATCTGTATACGATTTTGCTAATGTATCTAAAAATCTGTTTTCATAAAATTACCATTTAATCCATGTACATGAATTACTATCTTATCAGTTGTTTTATCAGGTATATATAAAATCCCTGGTTGTTCTATTTCATCCATAGAGTTTATTCTTACTAATTCTTGTTTCATATTATTTTTTCTCCTTTATTTAATTTTCTTTTTAATAAGTTTCCCAATCTGCTGTCCATTTTGTATTATTTTTATTAAAGTTACTTGAAGATAATAACATATGGGCAAAACTTTTTAAACATTCATATTCAAAAGCATATTTTAATAACTGTGACTCGTTCTTATTAGAATACTTGTTAGTAACAAAAAGTGTAAATAGGTTATTATATATCCCATTAACTTTATTGTTAAAATATAACAATTTAAAATAACTAATTAATATTTCTGATGAAAATATACTCTGAGTAATGCATAAAACAATATTTTTATCTTTCATTATTAAAATTATTACCAACCATATTATAACATCAATAATTATTTTAATAGTATTTTGTTTAATCATTATATTCGTATTACTTTTAGTAAAGAATGTACTTTTCAAATACATTTACTCCTAATTTTTTTTATTGAATTCTTCTCGTTATTGTTATAATATCCTACTGTTTTTTTTGTCAGTAAGTTCACTTCCATATGCATTAGATAATAAAGTCTTTCTTCTTTTCATTCTCCGCAAAAAATTTTTGAAAATCATATCATTTATGGTATCTCCTATTATATATAAAATGTGTAGTACAATTAGAGTAACACATAATATATTATTAAATTTAATACTTAGAATTAAAGATATGACAACACTAACATAATAAAATATACTTAATAGTTTTTCTAACTTAATACATAATCTAAAATCTTTATCAACATCATTAATATATTCATCCATACTTATACCTCTGGAAATACTTTTTTTATTTCAGATAAAGCAGAATAAGGCATTCCATCATTTTCATACTCTAACGCTTTATCAATTTTTTTCTATTGCGCGATTTATTCTATTAGTGATACTTGCATCATATGTTAAATTTTTTAATTCATTAAAAGCCTTTTTTTTGCATAATCTGTATAGCTAGTACAAGTAATATATGAATATTTCATATTATTTGCAATACATTCCTCTATACGATATGATGTTAAATCGCGATAATTAACATTTACATTTCCAATGTTTAATTAATCTAACTAATGGCTTTATTTTATATGAATTATTATTATTTGTCTCAGTAAGTGTATTATTAAAATCATTAGGATATGTCGGCATCCATCCGCCTTTACCATCTGGTATATAATATGTTCCCCAGTTTTTGTAAGCGGGTACTAATTCAAATTTTATATTATTCAATTCTAATACTATAGTTGGTGATGATTGATAAATTTCGGATGTAGAATATTTTGTTTCTGCAAATCTTTTTAACCTGTCTAAAAAAGTTTGTGGAGTATAATTATTAGAATTATCAAATACAACCATCTAGTCAACATCTCATTCTTCATCCGCTTTTCTTGGGAGAATAGTTACTCTTGTATAAGAACCAAACTCAAATTTTTCTTCAATATTGGCACCGAAATATGATTCCAATCTTATTTCTAACGTATTAATAAGTAGTGATGCTTTCTTTTTCTTTTGTAGAAAGCACTAAATTAGAAGCAGAGTCACTTAAATAAGTATTTACTGACATATTATCCCTCCTTTATTTTATGTCCAATAAAAAAAAGTATCATAATCTTAATGATACAAAAACTATTATAATAATAACATATTTTGACATTTTTTTAAATAGATATAGGATATTTTTATCAAAAAGTATTGTAATAATCTTAATCTTTGATATAATTGATTTATCAGAGATTTAATCAAATCTTATAGTCTTAATTTCGTAAACGTGTATAGTTAAGGCTCCATAATGCGTTTTCGTCGAACTCTTTGTAGTTATTGATACAAGAAAGTTTGAAGAAAGCAAAAGTTAATATCATTTCACAATATATAAGTCGATTTAGTCGGCTTATTTTTTTTTTTTAATTATCTCAACTGGTAAATAAAGTAAGAATTAGCCTCAATATAGGTTTAAAATAGATATGTCACAAGAAGATTGAAAATAAAATTAAAAAATCTTGAATTTATGATAATATGTTACCAATAGTTCAAAAAAATTCTACAAGGAGGTAGTTCAAGATATGGATAATAATAAATTAGATACAATTACAAACCTGTTTGAAAAAAAAGAAATAAGAAGTATATGGAATAGTGAAAAAAGAAGATTATTTTTTTAGTGTGGTTGATGTTGTAAGTGCATTAACAGATAGTAATGACCCAGCACATTATTGGAGAACTCTTAAATCGAGAATGCTTCAAGAAGGAAATGAAACCGTCACAAATTGTGACACTTTCAAATTAAAAGCAAAAAAAGATGGAAAAATGAGAAATACTGATATGCTAGATACACAAAATATTTTAAGACTTATTGAATCAATACCATCACCTAAAAGCTGAACCTTTTAAAATGTGGTTAGCAAGTTTAGGCAATGAGCGAATAAATGAAGTATTTCGATCCAGAACTAGCGATTAATCGTGCAGTTAATTATTATCGTAATAAAGGATATAGTGATGAATGGATTAAAAAAAAGATTAACAGGTATTGTTGATAGATTTAAATTAACAGATGTATGGAAAGATGGTGGAGTTGAAAAACCAATTGAATATGCCATGCTAACTAATGAAATATATAAAGGTTGGTCTGGAATGAAAGCTTCAAAATATAAAAAAAATTTAAAAGGATTGAGAAAAAAAGAAAGTTTAAGAGATAATATGACCGATATTGAAGTACTTCTCACAGATTTGGGAGAAATTGCTACTCGTGATATAGCACAATCAGAACATCCACAAGGATTTCATGAAAATATGAATGTTGCTAAAAGAGGTGGACAAGTTGCAAATGAGGCTAGAAAATCATATGAAAAAAACAGACTAAAAAAATCGGCTATTTCAAAAAAATAATGCCTTAAATTATAAATATATAGATGATGAAAAACTAATTGAAGATAAAAAAAAAAGGAATAGTTTGATTAAAAAAATATACGAGGAGGAATGTGATGTGAAAAATGAATTAGATTTTATGATGGTATAAAAAAAATTGGGATTTTAGTATGATTAAATATATAGAAGAAAAAATCTAACTGATTGGGATTTATATAGGATATTAAATGATTGTACATCACCAAATTCTAAAATCCCTTGATTTAGGAACTGGTGGAGGTGAAAAAGTATTAAGAAACTTTCCAATTGTTAAAGAAATAATTGCAACAGACTTTTCGAAAGAGATGATAAACACGGCTAATAAGAATTTAGCAAAAAAACAGAAAGAAAAAGATATTACATTTAAACAAATGGATAATTTAAATATTACTACACCTGATAATTATTTTGATATAGTTGTTGCAAGACATACTTGTATAGATGCAAAGGGTATATATAAAACATTAAAAATCGGAGGCAAACTTCTTTTAAGAGGAGTTGATAAATTAGATTGTTGGCAATTAAAGAAGCTATATGGTAAAGGTCAAGCATTTAAAGATGAAAAGCCAATAAGTTTAAGAGATTATGAAGATATTTTAGATGCAGGGTTTAAAAAGGTTGAATTAGTCCCAATTCATATTAGAGAATATTATAAAACAAAAGAGGATTTATTAGCACTCCTATTAAAAAAAACACCAATATTAAGTGAGTTTTCAGAAACAGAAGAAAATAAGTATGAAGATAATGAGAAGATTAATATGAATTTGTTGGATAAATATATAGAAGAAAACACGAGCGAGAAAGGAATTTTACTAATAAGAAGATATTATGGCATAACAGCTGTAAAATAGTATAAATTACAAAATTGTAATCAAAAAAATATTACATTCAGCACTAGATATTGTGCACCAATAAAGTATAATAAAAAGTAGTAAGTAGTTGAGGTGATGATATGAAAAGACCAATTATAGGGATAATAGGTAAAGTTCAGCCACAATATGGAGAAGATATTTGGCATAGAATTGACGAAGTTGATGAAATAAGATATTTAATCGTAAAAAAAAAAAAATGGTGGAACAGCGATAATGTTATTGCCAACAGAAATAACTTTAAAGTTTAATGATAATGATATTGAATACAATACTGTTTTAAAGTGATGAAGAAAAAAAATGAATTATATAGACAAATAGATTTATGTGATGGGTTTATATTGCAAGGTGGTTTATATAGTGCAAATTATGAAATAGAAATGGCAAAAAAAAAAATAATAGAATTAGACAAACCACTTATTGGGATTTGTGCAGGTTTTAACAATATTTTAAGAGCAATAGGTACAGATGTAATTGAAGATAAAACCAAAAGTCATGATATATATGATAAAGAATACAGACATGAAATATCTATTATTAAAGGAACAAAATTATTTGATTTAGTAAAAAAAAAAAATACAATGTAAATAGTATTCATAGTATGATAGCACCTAAAGGAAATGTTGAAAAGTATGCTAGAATATCAGCTATCTCTTATGATAACCTGGTAGAAAGTTTTGAGTTGGATAATAAAAAATTTGTAATGGGAATAAAATGGCATCCAGAATTAATGTTAGAAGATGAATTTTCAGATAAATTGTTTAAGAAATTTATTTCAAAAAAATGTTAATAATAAAAAAATATATATAAGGAGTAAATTAAAATGTTATATATAATTACTGGACCAGCAGGAGTTGGAAAAAGTACAATTTCAAAAAAAATTGCAGAATCCAAAAAAGAAGTCTGTTTTAATAGAGGGGGATGACATCTATCATCATGTAATTGGAGGATATGTTCAAGCTTGGAAAGAAGGAAATCACTTTAGACGTATTTTTGGAAAGTATGCATAAACACAATTAGAACTTATTTAGAAGATGGATATGATGTTATATTTAATTATATTGTAACACCCACACCATTAAGACAAATGAAAGAAGAATTTAAAGATTATACTATAAAATTTGTTGTATTATTGGTAGATGAAAAAAAAATTTACTTTTTAAGAGATAAAGAAAGACCAGAAGATTGTCAGATGAAAGAACGTTGCATTACTTTATTAAATAATTTCAAAAAAATAATAATTATAACAAACAAAACATATTAGATACATCAAATTGTACAATCAATTTATGAAACAGTTGATATTATTGAAAATGATAATAGATTTATTTTATAGGAGAAAATTAATATATGGATAATTTAAAAAAAAATTTGAAAAAAAATGAAGAAATTGTGAAGTTAATAAAAAATGGTAAGGTAGAAGTTGCTGATATTGTTGACTCTGGAATATGTCCTACTTGTTTTGATAAACAAAATAATAATATTCTATATGGTAACAATAAAAAATAAAATGATTTTTGAAAATGATAAATTTGAATGTTTTTTTTTGTAGGAAATCCACGAGCTGATGGACATGTTGCTATAAGCACAAAAAACATTTTAAAGATATGATGGAAATTGATGATGAAACATGTAAAAAGAAATATTTCTAATAGCAAAGAAATTAATGAATTTATTAAAAAGAAACATATAATGCTGAAAGTGTATATTTATGTACAATGTGTGATGGACCGATGAATCATTTTCATATACAACTAATTCCAAGATATTCATTTGAAAAAAAAGAGGTTCAAAAAAATTTTGTAAAGCCAAGATTTGAATATAGAGAAGATAAAGAAAAACTTAAGAAATTGAGAGAAAAAATGCAAAACTAGATATACATAATATTTTAATAATGATATATAATTTTAGGGTGTGTAATTAATTTTACTCACCCTTTTACGAACTAACAATAAATTAATTCAGTATATATAATTTCTTCTGCACAATGTTTATAATTATTCATTAAACTAACCCATTCTAGTTGTTCCATATTTCTATCATAATGTATTGGAACATTTTCATTTTTAGCCATCTCATTAATTATTTCATTTATTTTTTTGGCTAGCTGTTTTATCGACTTCTGCAAGATGTTGGTTTAGCGTACCAGTCATCATTAATTCTGTGTATAAACATTTTTTTTTATGTTGTTTAATATAATTTAATCTTGCTCTACCATACTTGCCTATAAGAATTTTTTTTCTTGTTTTTGAACTGCTATCATAGGGTAGTAGTAATCTCCTTGTAATTCATACCATAAGCCACTTTTCTCATCATAAAATTCTTTCTTTAAATTTTCATCATATTTTTTCCATATTAAAATAATCCTTTCAAATTTTAAATTCTACAATTATTCGTAAATGGCTGTTATACCAATAAAAATTAGAATTAATAGAAAATTGTCCTTAATCTACCTCTCCCAACGGAAGATTCTTTGTAAGAATGTTAACAGTTTTATCACAGTTAGAAATTGAAATTGTATCAGAAAAGAACTAAATTTGGACTTAATGGAGCAATTAAGTCAAGTCATTTGCCAGGTCCTGCCCCACTAGGATATAAGAAAGATGGCAATAAAAAAAAACTATTGTTGATGAAGCAACAAAACCTATTATTGAAAGAATATTTAAAATGTATTTAGAAGGCAAAAGTTTTCAACAAATATCAAATGTCTTTAATAAAAAAAAAATTATTAAATCCAAAGAAATGGAAAGACACGACTATTCAAAAAAAATAATTGGATAATAAAATCTATATGGGCGATTATGAGCAATATAAAAAGAATTGCCAAAAAAAGAAAATAAAGAACCTGTAATTTATATGAATGTAGTTGAACCAATTATCTCTCGTGCTATGTATTACAACTGTGAAAAAATGTCATTTAAATTATCGTGAGGATAAAGTTGAATACTGTTTAATGCAATTTATTTATGATTTAGTTGAGTATGATATGTCAGTTAAAAAGTATTTTTTACCTATTCTAGCAGACCATAAACCAACTAAAACTGATGATATAGATAAGGAGATTACACAATTAGAAAAACAAAAAAGAACGTATTAAAAAAAGCATATATGAGTAATATTGTTGAAATGGAAGATTTTTTCAGAAGATTATAGATTAATTGAAGAAAAATTAGAAATTTTAGAGCAAAAGAAATCAGAACTTCTAAATTTAGACAATATAACATTTACTCCACAACAATTAATGGCAGATAGAGATATTGAGCGAGAAACCATGATATAAGATTAGATAGTCTAAATAATATTATCAAAACAAATTGGGAAAGTAAAACTAAAGATGAAAAACAGGAATTTATATCTAAATTTATTGAGTCAGTTATTCTAACAAAAGATAAAAATAATGAACTTCATATAGAAAAAATTAATTTTAGAAAGAGTTATATAAATAACGTAATGAAGTTTTTAGATAAAGAAATATTAGATGTATTAGTACCTGTTGAAATAAACGGTAAAAGAAGAATTTATTATTGGTAGTCCTAATATTTCTAACGAACAAGTACAAGAATATTTAGATAGATTAAATGAGTATTATGAAACAAAAAAAAATCTATGAAATTTATGAAAATATTGATGAAGAAACTGGTAATATTACTGGAGAATTTATCCCTAAAAAAAAGATGAAAAAATTATAAGAATATTACCTATAGCACCTACAGAAATAAAAAACAAAATCAATTATAAATAAGGAAGATATAGAAACAAAATATGGAATTGTTACTTTACAATCCTAACAAACCAAATAAGAAAGGAAATGATTAAATTATGGAATTAAAATATACAAGAACTGGTGATTATGAATTACCAAATCTAACTTTAAAAGATAATAAAAAAAGGAACAATTAATAAATATGGAATGTTAAGACTTAATCATTTAAAACACTATAAAAAATCACTTTATACTACACTTTTAATGAAAGATGAACTTACTAATCATCTTGTTTCAGTAAGTAAAGATGCAGAAACTTTGCTAAATAAGTTAATGAAAAGTTATAAAAAAAGAGATGAAAAACTATCTGAAAGAAATAAAAGAAATTAACCAACTTGAATGGGTAAAATTAATGAATAATTATAAAAAATACAGCAGAAGAAATAATTTTAAAAGAACTAATTTATACTGAAAATATGTGAGGACGCACTCACATATTTTGTCTAACAAGCACTGAATTTGTACTCCCATACAAATTCTATTATTGGAATTTCCATACCCTTAAATTTTAGAAAGGAGATGTTAAATTATGAGAATAAGAAATAATAAAGTTAATGTTTTTTAAGTGATGATGAAAAATTTATTTTAATTGGGACTAAAATAGAAAATTTAAAAATACAGAACAGTGAGATAAAAAGAATATTTATTATCTATTATAAACGACAAAGACAATGCCAATTAAGCATTGTCTTTACAACTTTAACCTTCAATTTCATATAAATTTTTATATTCTGGGCATTTCTTTATTAATTCATTATGAGTACCACTATCAATTATTTCATGATTGTTTAAAAACAAATATACAATCTGAGTCAATTATTGTGCTCAGTCTATGTGCCACAATTATCACTGTATGATCTTTTAGATAAATTCTTAATAATATTTTTAATTTTTTTCTTGATTATTGTTGTCTAATGAACTTGTAGCCTCATCAAAATAAAACAATCTTTGATTTTTTTTATAAGAACTCTGGCAATTGCTAATCTTTGCTTTTGTCCACCACTTAATATTACTCCATTTTCACCCACAATTGTTTCATATCCATCTTGCATTTCCATAATAGCATCATGTAATTGAGCCTTCCTACATACATCTTCTATTTCTTTATCTGAAGCTTTAGGATTTGCTAATCTGATATTTTCTTTTATTGAAAGATTAAATATATAAGGTGATTGAGAAACTACTGAAATATTATTTCTTATTGTTGTTTCTGATAAAGTATTTATATTATAATTATCTATTAAGATTTCACCATCACTAGCGCTGTAACTTTTATTAATCAACTTTAATATAGTAGACTTTCCTTCACCACTTTTTCCAACTATAGCCACCATTTTATTACAATCTATTTTAAAATTAAGATTTTCAAACAAATTATTTGAACCATATTTGAATTTCAAATTCTTAAATTCAATTGAACCTTTTATATTTTTGATATCTAAATCTCCATATGTTTCCTTAGAAAATGATTCATACGTAATTATATCAAATACTCTTTGAGATGATACTTTTCCATCTGCTAATTTTTCTCTTATCTCAGAAATATAATTTATTAAATCTAGTACTTTATTTTTTATATAAGAAAATTATTAAAAATGAACTGATTTCAAGAGATTTATGCGTAATAAAATAAATTGATATTAAGATAAATATAAAGTCTAATATATGTTGAAAAGCTTTAATCCATCTATTCCATGTCCTTCTTGTATCTATACTCTTTATTTCAGCCTTAATTGTTTCCGTTTGTTTTTGATTGACGTCTTGTAAAACTGTTGACTTTAAATTAAGATTTTTATTTCTCTTATTCCTCTTACTACGTCTGTATATAGTCCTACTACTTTTTCATCTTTTTTCTTTGTAATCTTTTTTTACTCTTTTTGTAATAAAATAATTTCTTTGATGTTAAAATATATACTAAAATTACATTTAAAATTAAATAGAAGCCTAAATATATATTAAGAAAAAATACATAAATTATAAAACTGATGTTAAGTATAATACCAGATAAATCATCTGTTATATAATCAAATAACTCAGATAATTCGGTTGTATCTTTATTTAATCTGGATATAAAAAGTCCTGAATTTGTATTATCAAAGTTTTTTTATTTCAAAATTAGTTAAACTTTTTAACATATCACTTTTTAAATCAAAATTTACTTTTCCATTTAATTTCAAAACTGTTCTTGACCATAAATTAGTAACTATTTCTATTATAATCCTTAATATAACTAAAAAATAAAGCAGTATTTAATATTTGGTTTTTATTAAAATTTTCAAAAAAACCTAACATTTTACCTTCATATATAGGTGATAATAAAGATATTCCAGCATACCCCCAAACTTAATATAATTACCATTATAGATAAAAACTTATATTTTTTATAATATTTAAATAATTTACTTAAATTATTAGTATTTTTTTTTCATAATTGTAACTCCCTGTATAAATTAAATTCCCATCACAAAAATTATACTATATTTTGACAATTTTTTCTATACTCCTTTAAAAATATTTAATGGAATGGTATAATAAATTTGTCAGAGTGATTTAATCATTCTTGGAAGTATTATTTTTTGCATACGTGTATAGTTAAGGCTCCATTTGAAATCAACTTACGGACTGAAAAGTTCGTAAGTTTTTTTTATAATAAATAATATCAAAAAGAAGAAAAAAATTATCAAAATAATTTAATCCTCTTTTTTTATTTTTTTTGAATATGGGAATAAAATCTATGTCTAGCCAGTACTGAATTTATACTCCCGCACAAATTCTACTATGGGAAGTTCCCAATCCCTTTTATAAATTTTCTTTTTTTTTTTTGGAAACAAGTCATACAAATTATATCCTAGCAGATTATCAAAATATTCTTTTTAATTTATATGTTTCTTGAATATGATATTGACTGTTAGAATAGGCACCTCTTCTAATCATTATATCAATCAACCTTTTATCAATTGTAAATATTTTATTTCCTTGTGGACACATCAAGTCACATAAATTTATTAATTTTTTCTTCTTCTATTGTGTATTCATGATTTTTTTTATAAAATTTGTTAAAAAAGGATTTTCTTTTTTGGATTTGGAACTCCTCCAGCTGTACATACTATATCATTATTTAAATATGAATGAGTAAGACAAATATTAGCATATTTATCATCATAACCCTTTATTTTTTAAGTATTCATATCCTCTCATGACATGTCCATGTGACTCACTATTATACTTACCAATATCATGTAAATATCCTAGAGTAATTGCTTTTTATCTATATCTACATTTATTCGTTTTTCACATAATGCTTTTTGCAATTCTTCCAGCACTATCACCTACAGATATACAGTGCTCTATCCATCTATCATCTGTTGTGTTTTTTTTCTTTTTTAATAAACAAAAAAATTAAAAAAGAATCTTTTCTTCCAATCATATTTTTTTATAATGGTATCATAATCAAATGGTACACCCATTTGATTATCACCAATTTTATTTGAGTTTATTACATAAAAATTATCATTTTTCATCAATATCACTTATTACTAAATAATGTCCATTTTTTAGAAAAACTTAATGGACTTTCTTCAGATGGTCCAATATGAATAATTGCCATGTTTCCATTTTTCATAAGTGAAATGATGATTTTTTTTCTTTTTTATCATTTGGTCTTGAAAAATCTATTTTTACTATTTTATAACTTATATTAATTTTATTTTCTTTAATTAATCTTTCTAAACAATATATTATTCCATTACTGTTTATACCTTTATTTCTTAGATAAGTATTATCAAAATTTCCATTTCTATCATATAAAATTTTTTTTTGGCAGTATCTATTGGATTAATTTTAAATCCTAAATTTACTAAAACATTAGCAATTGATGTTGGTCCACATCCATACTTCTCTAAATTCAATTTATTTGTTTTAATTCATCAATATCATCTAAAGAAAAATCTCTTTGTTTATACCTAACTCTTTTTTAGATTCATACAAAATTCTCCCTAATTATTTATTAGCAATATAATAAAAGAACAGTCATTGTATAGTAAAATTCCTCTTTTTTAAATTGATTTCTTAATTTATCTAATAAATTATTCATCTCATTTTTAATTTTATCTGGAATATTATTTTTTTATTGTCTGCACTCCTATATGCTATAGAACTATCAAACATTTGTATTTTTTGTTCTAATGTTTTTCCTATAGTATCACTTACAGAATAGAACAATTTTATATTTTTAAACTTATTATTATTAAGATAGCTATATACTTTTTTTTCCAATATATCTATCTGTATTTTTTGTTATATTTTTGATTAATCATAATTTGACTTTCATATAAATTAAATATTTTGTGTAATAAATCCTCAGGATCAGGATAACAAAACTTAAAACTATCATCTGGTACTTTAATTATTATTATTCCTCTATCTGTTAACTTCTTCTTTAAATTTGCCAAAATTTTTTCTGGATTTTCTAAATGTTGTAAAACGTAAGATAAATTAATAATATCGTATTTATTTTTCATCGTGTAAATCATCAATACTCTTTAATTCAAAATTATATCTGCTATTATTCTTAAATTCTTCTTTTTGCCTCATTTATTGCAGTATCATCAATATCTATCCCATTAATATGTGTAATATTATCATATTTATCAAATAGCATTTTGGTTTTAAATCCATTAGAACAGCCAATGTCAAAAAAAACATTTAAATTTTGATATTTCAATATTCCAGATATATTTAATACATAATCATCAAATTCTTGGTTACCACTTGCTTGTTTTTCCAATTTCTTTAAATTCCAATTATTATTCATAATAGCCTCCTTAAAATATACGTAAATTATACTATAAGTCACAAAAATTACCATACTTCTAAAAAAACATAGAAATTACTACATAATGTTTTAAAAAAAATCACATTGTAATCTGTAACCGGTAACTTAACTGACCCTTAAGATAAAATCATGGTACTAAACGATGTTAAGGATTAAATGCAATCTATAATTATATAAAAAAAAAATAATTTAATCCTTCTCTTTTTTTATTATTTGAAAATTTATTACAGCAGTAGATATTATTGATAATAAAAATATCAAATAAAAAATGTCTTCTCCAATATATTTTGAAATTATAGATAAAATTGCCAATATCACAACCTCTGCAAAACATAAACTCATTTGACCTACCGCAGATAATAAATCATGATCTTTCTTTTGACTCTTTAATCATATTTTGTATAGAAGTTTGTATTGATGTTTCGTAAACTTTTTCTAAGTTATCACTGACTGTTTTATTTACAGAAATTACAAATTTTTTTTTTTGCAAAAAAAGGTAAATTGAAGTTATAATTAACCTTATTAAAGATACTAGGGTATTAGCCTTTTTTATATTTTTATCAGTATATTTTCCAATTAGTGTAACTGTAATTATTTGAAATAGTAATGATATTACAACTACAACAGAAAATGCTTTAAAATCTTTTAAAGCTATATATAAATATAGTGGAACAAATAATCTTTCTATTATGTGGTTTGCCCTTAATGCATATATAATTTTATATTTACTTTTACTATGTAATAAATATTTAATACTAGACTTAAATGTATTAGTTTTCTTTTCTGGTTTATAATCAATTTGTAAAATTACAATATATTGTAATATATAGAAAATAGTAATTATACTCAATAACACAACCTTATTATTACTTATTATTCCCCACGCTACTAAAACACTAGCCAAAACTATTCCTAATATTTTACTTATAAAATATATACTATTAAATCTTCCTCTATGTTTACTCTCTACATATTTATTAGAAAGTGAGTCAGATGATGGATTTGAAAGTCCCATTAATCCCATTGCTATTATAAAAATTATTATATTAGAATATAAATTCTCACTATTTAGCATAAAATAAGAATTTATAATACTAAATATTTTGAAATTAATACGCATTTTGCCACTCAATCTTATTTGATATTGTTACAAATAATGGTGTTATCAATCCTGTAATAAGAAACCTCATACCATATATTAATAAAATCATATATATTGGCAGACCTGCTTGATATAGCATAACTGTCCCAAAAGTTTCGATTAAAGCATATGCAAAGTTGTAAAAAAAATATGCTAGCATACATATATTTGTATTCTCTTCTATAAAAATATTCTTTCATTTGTTGCTCCTTAAATTATTTTATCTCATTTTAAAATACGCTCTTTTACATTTTCATCTATTTTATGTAGTCAGATAATTAATCAATAAAATATATTTATTTTTTTCTATATATTCAAAACTCTCCGCATTTTTTAGTATATTTATCTTATTTTCGATAAAAAGTATTACCTGTTAATACTATGTTTTTACATTTTTAAAATTTTTATTTATATCATTATCTTCATTTCCAATACAAAACGCAGCTTCCTTAGAACTTTTTTATAACATTACCATTAAATATTATATTTCTAGCCCCATAATCTACATATAGTCCGCCATTATTGTTATATATATTATTTAGCTGAAACCAAAACTGTGTCTCCTCCACGGATACCAATAGCATAATGTCTACAATTTCTAACTATGTTATTAGAAATAATCTGGGCTTCAGGAAAATTTTTCTTTATTATGAAAAAATTCCCTGATCTTTCTAAAAAAATATTCCAAAATGTCCACATGATACACAGATGCAATTTCTAATAATATAATTTTCATTTTCCCACAAACCAGTACCTATTCCAATTCCAGCACCTCCATTACCACCATAATTCCAAGATCTTCCTCCTTCATAAATGCATACAGAATCAATAACTACATTATCTAACATATCTATTCCTAGAGCTGTAGATGGTGTGGAAATAAGGCGCAAGTCTCTAAAAATACAATCTTTAACTCCACTATAATAAAAAAAGCCTTTCCTCTATGTGTATACTGATTTAAAGTAGCTTCAGACATATCAATTGTAAAATTTTGAGCATTTGAAGAATGTAATATCTCCTTTGAAAATTCGCTATTATGGCAAAATAAAGCTGAGCCTTTTTTCTGTATTACCGACAACTTTTTAGAACTGTGTCAGTTAAAGATTCTCCAATTAAAGATACATTAGATTTCATTTCACAAATTGCTGTTATATTATTAGTCATATTCCATGAACTTTTTGCAGAATCAAAAATATAAACTCCTATAGGAATAAATATTACTCCTCCTCCATTGTTATGTACTAAATTTATAAGTGACTGTAGCTCTTCTGAATTATCTTTATTTTTTTTGATTTAATCCGTAATCTATTGCATTATATACTTTTTTTATTTTCTTCTAATTTATTCATTTATTTCTCCTTTTTCTAAAAATTCTTCCACACTTCTTTTTATTTTTTTCAAATTCAAATCCATCTGCCCTGCATGTTTTCCATTTTCTTTTATTTGCTTCATCTATATTTATCTGCGTATCATCAATAAATAAAATATTTTCTGGATTAATTTTAACAGTATTTTCTATATATTCAAAAAGCCTTTGAATTAGGTTTGCTAAATCCCATTTTGTATGTTAAAAAAATATAATCAAATGAAGATAAATTTACTTGCTCATTAATTCTTGCTTCATCAAGTTTTACTAAACTTGAAAACATGGCAATATAGCATTTATCTCTTAAACTATGGGCAAATTTAATAACATCTTTATGATATGGTATTTTTTTGCCATATTCATAATATGCATTTTTTATATTCATCATAATTACAATCTATATTTAATTTATCTTTTATCTCATTAAACCAATCTATAGTTGTTTGTTCATCATCATCAATAAATGTATTAAACAATTTCTTTCCATTGGTGCAAACTTCTAGTATCTCTTGATCTGTTAACTTACATTTATATTTTCTCATAATATCTATAATTGCTTTACTAATATTATAATAAGATTGATTATTGTTTTCAATCACTCCACCCCAATCAAAAATTACAATTTTATTACACTTTTCCATATTTTATTTTCTCCTATATAATTCTTTCTATTTGTTATTAAGATACTTTATATCAGTATGCATTTCGCATTCCAGCCAAGTTGCTTTTTTGTTCTTCAGCCTTTAATCGTTCAAATTCATTAATTAAAAGCAATTAAATTTTGGACTAATCTACATTCCAAATTCAAAAGCAACATCTTTTGTGTGCATACATTTTTTATCATTAATACTACTTATTTACATTGTTCTATTATTTTCTAATCTTTTTTGCGTTCCTTTTCTTGTTCTTTTTTGTAATTTTACTTCTTCACTATATAGTTCTTTTTTTTTTATAGCTATCTTTCTATCATTGTCAGCTATTTTTTTTACTTGCTGAACTAACATCGCTGACATATTTTACTCTTTTCTTTTTTTCTTTTTACATTTGAAGAATACAAATTTGATTCTCTTTTTATAAATTTTCTTTTATTTTCTGGAAATAAATCATACAAATTATATCCATGTTTTACTCCATAAAATTATATTTAACATTTCCCCAGTCATCTCTCGTACAAATCTTGATAATTCTCTACTAACATGTTTTGATTCATCTGGAGTAAGTTTTGAAATTACTTTTTTAATATCTTCATCTAAGAATTTTTTGTGAATAAGAAAACTTAGTTCGTAATCTATTGCCATAATTATTATTCATTCATATTCAATGATTGTAATTTATATTTTAATAGTATTTTTTTTTCCCTTTTTTATATTTTCCACTTTAGAGGATAAATATATTCAATTTTCTCATTTTTAGGCACATAATGTTTCTTTATTTTAGTTCTATTTGATTTTAAATCTGGTAATGCTTTTCTACAATATTTATCTAATTCACAAAATATATTTTGACAATCTATTAATTGCAATGGTCTATTACCAATTCTTTTTAAATTCTAAATTAAGTCTTTTAAACTCTTCATCTTGATGTTCATACATATATCTTATAATATCTTCATTAGTCATTTTACCTTTATCTATAAAACATTTCTTTATTCCACGCAATGAACCAGGGGCCAGCAACTGTAAATTCATCTTCTTTCCAATTTACAACTTCACTATAATTTATATCAGTTACTAATTGATAAGCCATAAAATTACCAATTAAAGGATAACTTTTTATAATATTAAATGCTTCTTCCATAGTGTTGCATTTAATAATTTTATCTTGTATTTTATCTTCATTAAACATCTTATTTAATAATGCCAAATGATTATCATGTTTTCTATTATAACCAAATGCTTTATTTGCACAACTTATATAAGCATCATTATATATTTTAATACCATTTGAAATAGCCTTTTCTAATATTTTAGAGTATTCTTTTATATTAAATGTCTTTAAAGTAATATCTCCAAAATTATTTAATAATAATTCCCAAGTAGATTCTTTATTAAATAATTTAAATAACAATATTCTAAATAGCATATCTTCATCAAAATAATTCTTACCGTTATATATAACATTTTTTTTAATAAATATTGGCTAACTCTATCATTAATCCTATAACTATTTGCAAAATTTATATTCCTGTAAAATTTTATCATCAGTCCATGGAGCAGATTCTCCATTAAGCTTTTTCAAAAATATATTCTGTCTTTCGCAAGCAAAATACCAATATAAGTCATATACTTTCTGTCTTTTTTTTCATAAAATCACCTCATCCATTTCAAACATTTCTTTTTAGTTTATTTCCTACTTCATAACCTTTTTTATAAAATTTATTAATTCCCATCTTTAAATATTCATATCTATAACACAATTCCAAAGTAATTGGTCCACTATAATTACACTCCTTCAAATTTTTTTACAACATTAGACCAATTTAATGTTCCATCAAATGGAATTAAGTGAAGATCATCACTTTTATCATTATCATGTAAATGTACTGCAAATATTCTATCTTTAAATTTAGGAAAATCTAACTCATCATTAAAATGCACATGATAATGTCCAGAATCAAAACATATACCTACATTCTTATTTTTTTATATTATCTATTACATAGTCCAAATAACCTTTAATTTTTTGTATTTTCAAATGCTACTTTAATATTTAATTTTTGGGCATAATCAACAATTTCCTGTAATCTCTTTAATCCTATTTCATTATATTTAGGTGCTTCACTTTTTTACTTGTCAGATGCATAATAACCATTGGTATGTTATTATTTCTACAAATTTTAATATCATTTTTTTATATCTATCTACCAATTTATCTCCCTCTTCTTTTTCTAACCATAAATCATTTATGTTTTGATAACCTAGATGTGCAAAAATAATATTTAATCCTTTTTTTCTTATGTATTCTAATTGTTCTTCTTGCGTTGGCTTCCAATCTCTGTTATACCATTGTATAAACACATTAGCAAATCCCGCATTTTTTGATAGCATCTATTGTTTCTATTGCACTTACATCTTTATTAGCATTACTTACAACTACAGCAATATCTCTATCTTTCATTTTTCACTCCTTTTAACTTTATTAATATTTAAGAAATTATTTTAAAATGTTCTACTTTTAATAAAGTTATATTATAACTTTTCAAGTAAATTTTCATATATTTTATCTCTATCTAATTCTGTTACAAAAGTTATTTTATGATTATTTTCAGTAATTTCATAAGAAGTATCATCCTTTATCTCTGGACAACTTACTTCTGTAGTTTTAAACCAATTTCTATTTATCATATATGCTATAACTGATATATCCCATATTACTCTTTCTTTTTTTGAATTCCGTGATATCCATCATTATAAAATCTATCTATTAAATAATCACATAGTTTTGATTTGTTTCCAATTCTTTCTTTTTAATGTATTTATGTTTATTTTTAATGCTGATACTACATTTTCAAAAGGTAAAATAGTTAATTTAATTTTTGATTCAAAAACTATTTTTATAGCCTCAATATCTTGTCTAAAAATTATATTCTAAATTATCTTTGTAACCTAATTCATTACCACCTAACCATATAACTTCTATTTTATCTATTATTCTTGGTTCTTTTTTTTTTTATAGCAATAGCAATATTGGTAATTGCCCCTATTGCCATAATATAAGTTTTATTATTTTTTAATGCTACTTCAATTATTTTATCAACCGCATCATTATATTCTTCATATCCATTATGTATATAATCTTCTGCACCTTTAAACACTTTATTTGTTGTATTAAAATCTAACCAATTACATATTTTTAATATTTCATTATAACTTTTTTCTCTACCACTTATAACAGTTTCATTTCTATTTTTATGAGAATAAGGAGCAACTGTTATCGCTTCAATATTAAATATATCTTGATTTTTAATCATATATGCAAGGGCAAATTGATCATCACATTCGTTATATGTATCTGTATCTAAAATCACATTTAATTTTTCTTTTTTTATATTCTATTATATATTCGAATATTTCTTTCCAATTATAAACCTTAGGAATACTTTTTTCATATTTGTTATATGGTGTATCCATTAAAAGTGTTGTTATACCATTATTAATACAGTCTCTACATATACTAACTGAATCATCAATTATAACATCAATATTATTTTCTATACATTTTTCAGATTTTTCATGCTTATTGTAAGCATTTGTTAATATCAAATTATCATAATATATGTTATGACTATCAAGCCATTTTTTTTTGTCATAGTATATGGTTCTAAATATTCACCATTGTCTCTTCCGTAATAATGTAAATTGTATTTCCATCTTCATGTAATTTATTTATATACTCTTTTTGCACCTTCAATAAGATCCTAATTTTCTTGCAATTCTTTCTATGTTTTCTTTATAAAAATTTTCTTCTTCTATTTCAGACCAGTCAAACATACCTTTTCTAATATACTCTGCATTTTTATTTATAATCCCTTTTTCTCTTAACTCTTTATCATGAATTAAATATTCACTTAATAATACCTCATTAAAATTTGATATTACATTATCTATATCTATTCCTATGTTCATACATACCTCCAATTATCTAAAATGTTTTATTATTATTTATATAAAATATATATTAATTAATTTATTTATTTTTACTTATTCCTAATACCATAAACCTTATTATAGGTATTCTTTTTAACTATCTCAATTAAAATAGGTAATACTATTATTGTTCCTATTAAAATAACTATATAATTTAAAATAAAAGGTAAATTTAAAAATGTTACAGTTACATATCCTAATAGTAGTACAACAACATAATGAAGAATATATATGTTAAAATTATTCTTTGTCATATAAACTGTAAATTTATTTTTTTAAAATTTAGAAATTTGCTTCCTATCCCCATTATTGATAATATCATAATCCACAAATACAAATTAGTAAAGAAACTATTTAATATTTTATTGTCTGTATAATTCTGTCCATAATATGTATATACATAACATATACCAGTTACTACTGAGATTAAACTTAATTGAATAGATATTTTTTCCAATTTTTTTATTAATTCTTGATTAGAAAATACATAGTATCCAAGAAGCATCATAAATAAATATATTCCAAATCTATATACAGTAATTAATGGAGTATTTAATATAAATTAACTTCCCCATACAAGTAAAACCAATATGAATAGTATTGGCAAATTTATTTTTTGCATAAATTGTTTATTTTCTCTTTTTTATCTATTTTTCTTATTAAAACAATTAATAATGAACCTATAAATAATACATGGCAAAACCATAAAGGTCCTATTCCCATAAGACTATATATAAAATATTTAATAAATCCTGGTATATTATTTCCATTTCCAGCAAACATATCTGTATATTGTGCAGTAATAAATCCTGAAATCCAACCATATATAAATATTCCTAAAACTGATGGTAATAGTATTCTTTTTTTGCACGATCTTTTTATAAATTCTTTATTGTTTCTTTTTCTTAATGAATAGTTACAGGAAATCCCTGATACAATAAATAATAAACACATAAACCACGGATATACAAATATTAAAAATGTATCCATTATTTGAATTCCCTTAACTCCTATATTTGATATTACTCCACTATTATTAAACAAATATATAATATGATAAATAATTACTAATACAACTGTTATCCATCTGATATTATCTAAATAATCTAATCTTTTTATTTTCCATTTTTTCTTCTAAAAATATCATCACCTATATTTTCAATTACATCAGATTTTACAAGTGCAATTCCTTTTTTTTTCTTTGTCACATAATACAATAATTGAATCTCCTGGTTTGATATTAAACATATCTCTTGCATCCTTTGGAATTACTATTTGCCCCTTTTCTCCAACCTTACATATTCCTACATATTTATCTTTTTTCATTTTACTTTTTCCTCCTTCTTAGGTTGTATTTGTTATACTTTTCATACTTATCATACTTCTTTTTTTTTTTAAATTTTCAACAAAAAAGATTAATTTTTTTACCTAATTCTTTATATCTTTTATTTTAATATCAAAATAATAATTATTTCATATAATGTAATGATTATTTATTTTATCTTGGAAAGGTTTGATAATAATATTATGAAAGATTTTTTTAAAAAAATAAAGACACTTCTAATTGTCAAAACCGTATTATTAATTATTTTGATGATATTGTTCCTACTAATATTAATTATACATACTCAATTTTGACTTCTAACATTAATTCTCTTGCCTTTATTTACCCATTTTTAGAAATATTTAACATTGGATATAGCTACTTAAATAAGTCTATACCTTGTATACGTTTTGTAAATGGTACAAAAAAAGTTTTTTATATTGCTGCAATTCATGCAAATGAATGGATTACTTCTGTTTTGGTTATGAAATTCCTAGAAAACTTATGTAAGGCTTATGCTCTAAATTCTAGTATTTATAATTATAATGCAAGATATATTTATAATAATGTTTCTATATATATTGCACCTATGATTAATCCTGATGGAGTTGACTTAGTCACTGGTAATTTATCTTCAACTTCTATTCCTTATCTTTCTGCTAAGCAAATTGCTAATAATTATCCAACTGTTCCTTTTTTGTAAGTGGTTGGAAAGCAAATATTCGTGGTGTGGATTTAAATTTACAATTTCCTGCTGGTTGGGAACAAGCAAAAGAAATAAAATATTCTCAGGGATTTACTCGGACCTGCACCTCGTGATTTTGTTGGGTATGGGCCATTGACTGAACCAGAGTCTCTAGCAATTTATAATTTTACATTAATGCATAATTTCAGTTTAGTTTTAGCTTACCATACTCAAAGGAAAAGAAATTTATTGGCATTTTCAAAATTATAATCCATCAAAGAGTTTTGAAATAGGACAAAAATTAGCAGAATCTAGTGGATACTTACTCGCAGAAACGCCATATAATTCAAGCTTTGCTGGTTTTAAAGATTGGTTTATTCAAAAATACAATAAACCTGGATATACTATAGAATCTGGTATCGGAGAAAATCCATTACCAATTACTCAGTTTAATGAAATATATAATGATAATTTGGGCATTTTTTAGTTTTAAGTGCACTTTTATAACTTACTAAAAAAGCGTTAAAGTCTTACAAAAAGCTTTATAAAGCTTATTTGTAAGACTTCTATTTTTTGAATTTATTATTTAGTAATCCATTTTACCAAATTTAAATTTGCTGGTTCTAGTAACATCTCATGTTTTGGCATAACTCTAAATGTATATCCATAATTTCCACCTGTTGTTAATTCAATTTTAGCTGTAAAATAATATTTTTTATCTTCCTCATCTGAATCTGATAAAGTCATTGGAATAATACTAACATTTTCTACAACTCCATTTTCTAATATTTTTCCATAGTATGCTTCTACTGTTATGTTTTCTACATCAATATTAGGAAGTTCTACCTCACATGCTACTTCAATATTATTTCCTGCATCTATTGTAATATTATCTAAATTGTTTACTTGTGTTATTTTTATGTCTTTCCAATTTTTATATAAATCTTTTTTCCAAAGAGTTATATGCTGCTACATTATCAACATCTTCATAATATTTTTTTAGTTAACTTGCAAAGTGGCATATATAAATTATTTGTATAATCAACCAACATTCTTGCTGTACTATATTTTCCACCTGTTGTTATAATAGAATTTTTCATTATTTCAACCCATTTTTTTAGACATTCCATTTCTATCTTTATCATAATAAGTTGGTATTATTTTTTCTTCTAATGTTCTATACATACTTTGGCTATCTGCTTGATCTTGTGCCTCATAAGATTCATATTCAGCATTTGTTCCTATTGTCCATCCATTGTTTTGAGTATATCCTTCAGCCCACCATCCATCTAAAAAACACTGAAGTTTATAACTCCATTTACTGATGCTTTTTGACCACTTGTTCCTGATGCTTCCATTGGTCTTCTTGGATTGTTTAACCATACATCCACACCACTAATTAAGTATCTAGACATTGCTATATTATAGTTTTCAAGTAAGAAAATTTTTTCCTTTAAATTGTGGCATCATAGATACTTGATGTATATATCTTATTAAATCTTGTCCTTCTTTATCAGCAGGATGTGCTTTTTCCTGCAAAAAATTAATTGGACTGGTTTTTCACTATTATTTAATATTTGTGTAATTCTTTCTAAATCTTTAAAAATTAAGGTTGCTCTTTTTTATATGTTGCAAATCTTCTTGCAAATCCAATAGTTAAAGCATCTGGATTTAATTTTGATACAATTTCATTAATCTCTTCATAGCTATATCCAGATCTTCTTAATCTTTCTGTTGTACTGATTTTTACTAATTTTAATAATTTTATTTTTTCTTTCGTTGTGTACATTCCATAATTTTTCGTCTGGTATATTTTTTATTTTTTTCCCATACTGATCTTGATGCATATTGTCTTGCCAATATGGAATCAAATATTTATTATATAATTCTTTCATTTTAGGTGCAAGCCATGAACATGTGTGAATACCATTTGTAACATATCCTATTGGTGATTCATTTGCTGCTATTTCAGGCCATACTTCTCCAAATAATTCTCTTGAAACTGCTCCATGTAGTTTGCTTACTCCATTTTTTTTCTTTCCTGCAATTTTTTAACGCTAAAATTCCCATGTTAAATCCCTTTTGCTAAGTCTTTTTCCTGGCTTCATTCCTAACATTAAAAATTCTTCTCTTGATAATCCTAATCTTGGCCAAAAATCTTTAAAATACTTTTCAACTAATTGGATTGGGAATATATCATTTCCAGCTGGAACTGGTGTATGTGTTGTGAATACTGTTTTTGAGCTTGCTATATCTTTAGCAACTTCAAAAGAAACTTGTTTCTCTTTTATTATATTTTTTATAATTTCTAAATTTAAAAATGCTGAATGCCCTTCATTCATATGATATACAGTTGGCTCTAAATGAAGATAATTTTTTAATAAATTAACTCCAGCCATTCCAAGTACTATTTCTTGGCGAATTCTCATTTCTTGATCTCCACCATATAGTCTTAATGTAACATCTCTATCTTCTTCATTATTTTTATCAATATCAGAATCTAATAAATATAATTTTACTCTTCCTACATTTATTTGCCAAACTTTTAAATATAATCTTCTTTTTTGGAAATTTAACATATATTGTTAAATCCTCTCCCTTATCATCTTTTACTGGATTAATTGGTAAATCATATAAATCAATGTTATTATATTCTGTTTCTTGGTCTCCGTTTCCATTAATTTTTTGATTAAAATATCCATTTTTTATATAATAGTCCTACTGCAACAAGTGGAATTCCAAGGTCACTTGCTGATTTTAAATGATCACCAGATAATATTCCTAATCCTCCAGAGTAAATTGGAATTGTCTCGTCAATTCCATATTCTGCTGAAAAATAAGCAATTAAATCATTTTTTTTTTCTTCTGGATATTTTTTAGAAAACCATGTGTTTTTTTACTGTTCATATATCCGTCAAAATTTAATACTACTTTATCATATTCTTTTTAAAAATCCTATGTCTTTTGTTACCGCTTCTAATCTTTCTTGAGAAACATGTTTTAAAAAATTTAACAGGATTTTTATTTGATTCTTCCCATAGGTCTCCATCTATTCTTTGAAATAATCTTAAAAATTCTGTATTCCAAGACCACCATAAATTGTTGGCTATTTCTGATAATTTTTCAATTCTTTTTTGGTAATTGTGGATTTACCGTAATTCTATTAAATAAGTACATTTTTTGTTTTTCCTCCTTCGTATTTTAAAGCTTTTTTTTCTTAATGTAATTCGATATTTCTATTATCTATTAAATATTTTTATTTGTCAAATGTTTTTTATTAAAATATTCGTATTATATCATTATATGTAACATATAATGACAACACTATTAAAATCGAAAATCCTAATAATTGTATATTTATTTCTGTTTGCTCTTTTAATGGTTTTCTTCTTATTGCTTCAATTATTAAAATTAATATTTTTTCCTCCATCTAATGCTGGAATTGGTAACAAGTTTGTTACTCCTAAAGAAATAGATATTAATGACATCATATATAAAAATTCTTTAATACCATTAGTTTTAGATACAACTTCTGATATTCCAACTGGTCCCATCATTTGGTCTATTCCAACATTTCCTGTAAATAACTGTTTTAAATTATCAACAATAGAAAAAACGAATTCTTTCGTTGACATTGCTGCATTTAAACATCTATTACCAATCATGTCCTCTGCTCTTTTTTAAATTAACACCTAAGTACCATCTTTCTCCTTGTTGTTCTGCTATTTGCTTTGGAACTATATTATATTCTAGTATAGTTCCTTCTCTATCAATTTTTAAATTGATAGATTCTGTATTTTCTTGTATTGCTTTATTTAAATCATATAAATTATCAATTTTTTATTGTTTGCCTCAATAATTTTTTATCTCCAGACTGTAATCCTATTTGTTGGGCCGGATATCCTTCTGTAGTTGAAACAATTTCATTTGTTATATATGTTCCTGAATTGGCAATTAATAAAAAATAAACTATAATAGCAAATATTATATTTACAATTGCTCCTGCTGCAACTATAGCTATTCTTTTTTGGAATACTTGCTTTAGAAAAAGAACCACTTTCTTCTGACCTTTCTTCTTCTCCTTCCATACTAACAAATCCACCTAATGGAATTAATCTTAATGCGTATTTGGTTTGTTTTCCTTGTTTTTTCCATATAGCTGGTCCAAAACCAATAGCAAATTCGTTTACTTTTACTTTACATAATTTTGCTACAGTAAAATGTCCTAACTCATGAATAAATAAAAAAATCCTAATAAAAATATTATTTTTATTGCTGATAAAATAAAAGATATCAATGTGTTCCTCCTTTTTATAACAACGTAAATAATGCATATGCAAATGGTGCTAAGAATATTAAACTATCTATTCTATCTAACATTCCTCCATGTCCTGGTATTAAGTTACTATAATCTTTTAATATCAACAAATCTTTTTATACTAGATGCCGCAAAATCTCCAATTTGCCCAACTAAACTTAATATAATTCCCTATTCCTGTTATAAATAAATATGAATAATTCATTCCCCAATAAGTATTTGCAACATAAGTATAAATAAGCATTAATATAACAGCTCCTACTGTTCCACCAATACATCCTTCAATTGATTTCTTAGGACTTACTTTACTAAATTTATGCTTTCCAAAATGTTTTCCTATTAAATAAGCAAATATATCTGTTCCCCATGCTGCTAAAATTACATACCAAATTAAAATTTTTCCATTTGGCATTCCATCAATAAATGCCACAAACATAATAAAAAATACAACATAAAATATTCCAATAAATGTGTACGCTATATCCTTAAATGTTGTTCTCATTTCTGTAGCAACTACTTGGGCAAAAAAGTACTATTAAAATAGTTGGAACTCCTAATGTTACTATCATATTTAAATATTCTTTTGGTACTACATGAATAAAAAGCTATACTAAAAACAACTTAAATAGCCTAACCATCTTACTGGTTTTTTGATACCTTTGCTATAGCATTAAAATATTCACTCATAGCAAGTAATGCTATAATTGATAATGCTATATCTACTACTATTTTGTCTCCAATTAGTAACACTAATAATACTAATGGAAATCCTAATAATCCTGAAGTCAATCTTTTTTTTATATCCATCTCTTTTCCTTTCTTCTTATAAATATTTATTATTTTGTTTTAATTTGCTCAAATTTTCTGGTTCTTTTTGGTATTCTATAATTGCTTTATCTAAATCTTCTTCCTCAAAGTCTGGCCAATTTTTATCTAAAAATAAGAATTCAGAATAAACAAGTTGCCATGGTAAGAAATTACTTAAGCGCAACTCTCCACTAGTTCTAATCAATAAATCTGGATCGGCTGTCCTTTAGTATATAAATTATCAGATACTAATTTTTCTGATATTTCTTCTATATCTATTTCTTGATTTTTTTACTTTTGCAGATATTTGCTTTATTGCTTTTTATTAATTCGTCTCTTCCTCCATAATTTAATGCAATATTAAAAGTTACTCAGTATTATCTTTAGTTCTTTCCATACACCTTTTTATGCTTTTCTGCATTCCTTCAGACAAGGCTGTTATATCTCCTAATATTTTTACCCTAATATTTTCAGTATCTGCTCTTTTAGAATATTCATCTAAATAATTTTGCAATAGCATCATAAGTGCTTTTACTTCATCTTCAGCTCTTTTCCAATTTTCTGTTGAAAATGCATATACTGTAATATATTCTAATCCTATTTTATTAGCATATCTTACGATTTTTTCTAATGTTTTTGCTCCTTCTTTATGTCCAAAACTAACTGGCTTTCCTTTTGCTCTTGCCCATCTTCTATTACCATCCATAATAATAGCAATATGCTTTTTGGCATTGTTTCTTTATCAAACTTCATTTTTCTGTTCTCCTTTAAGGATTTTTTATCATAGTTCTTAATTAATTTATTATATAATCAAATTAAGTATTATTTTAAATCCCCTATTTATTTCTATCTTTTTATATATAAAGCTAATTCTCTTAAAAATTCAGCTCTATCTCCATATTCTTTTAATTCCTCTATTGCTTCTTTTGTTATTTCTTCTAGAATTTTTTTTTTGCCCCTTGAAGTCCATATTTTGAAACATATGTACATTTTTCTAATTCTTTGTCATTACCAACTGGTTTGCCTAAAATCTCTTCATTTCCTTCTTCAGATAAAATATCATCTTTTATTTGAAATGCTAATCCTATTTTTTCCGCATACTTAGTCAATTTTTCTAAATCCTTTTCATTAGCATTAGCTAAAATTGCTCCCATCCTAACACATAATTTTAAAAGTGCTCCTGTTTTGTTTTTATGAATATATTCCAAATACTCATCAGTTATTTGCTTTCCCTCATATTCTGTATCTATATATTCCCCTGCAATCATTCTATCTACCGCAGTGGAAAATTCATTAAAAACTTTTAATTTATTTTTTTAATTCTTCACTTTCTGACTTTATTAAATCTTCACTAATTACAATATATGCTTGATTTAACAATCCATCTCCTGCAAAATTGCAGTTGCCTCATTAAATTTCTTATGGTTAGTAGGCTTTCCATGCCTAAAATCGTCATTATCAATTCCTGGCAAATCATCATGAATCAACGAAAAATTATGTACCATCTCAATAGCAACTGCATATGGAATACATTTATTAATATTTTTTCCAAATATCTCATATGTTGCAATTACTAAAATAGGTCTTAATCTTTTTTCCACCTGCCATAAGACTATATTCCATAGAATTATTTAATATTTTTTCTGGTACATCTTTTTTTTCCTGAATATTTTTCCAATTCATTATTTACTTGTTCTTGATATTTTTTTTTAATTGTACTTTAAAATCCATAAACCGCTCCTTAGCTATTTATACTGACATAATTTCTTTTTTTCCTTTTCCCTCTAGTATTTTATCTATCTCATCTATTTTTTTATCAGTCATTTTCTGAATTTCATTTTCTGCTTGTTTTAACTCATCTTCTGTTATTGTTCCTTCTTTTTTGCTCTGCTTTTTTGCTATATCAATACCTTCTCTTCTAATAGATCTTATTGCTACTTTAGCCTCTTCAGCCATTTTTCTTATATCTTTTTACTAATTTTTTTCTTCTCTCTTCATTTAATTCAGGAAAAGCTAGTCTTATTACTTTTTCCATCATTATTTGGATTAATTCCAATATCAGATGCCAAAATTGCTTTTTCAATATCTTTTAAAAACACTAGCATCCCAAGGTTGAATAACAATCAACCTAGCTTCAGGTACAGACACACCTGCAACCTGATTAATAGGTGTAGGAGTTCCATAATAATCTATTTTTACCTTATTCAAAATTGCTGGATTAGCTCTTCCAGCTCTAACCTCTGATAATTTTTTCACTATAAACACTAATTGACTTTTCCATTTTATCATCTAAACTTTTTATAATCCATTTTACCTCTCTCCTTTTTGAGACACTGGGGACACCCTCGTCTGTCTCATTTTTCTTTTTCAACATATTATGATTTTTTGTTTGAGACACTTTTCACCTGTCCCCTGTGTCTCATTTTACTATTGTTCAATTTTTTCACCTTTTACTGCTCTTACTATGTTTTCTGGATCTTCAATTCCAAATACTAATAATGGCATATGGTTATCTCTACACATTGCTGTTGCTGTTGAGTCCATTACTTTTTAAGTCTTTTTCTAATACTTCCATATAAGATATTTCTTCGTATTTTTCTGCTGTTGGATCTAACTTAGGGTCTGCTGAATATACTGCATCTATTGATTTTCCTAATAATATTATATCTGCTTTTATTTCTGTTGCTCTAAGTACTGCTGCTGTATCTGTTGTAAAATATGGATGTCCTGTACCACATGCAAATATTACAACTCTTCCTTTTCCTAAGTGTTTTTTCTGCTTTTCTTTGTATAAATGGTTCTGCTATTTCTCTCATTTCTATAGCTGTTTGTACTCTTGAATATATTCCTCTTGCTTCTAATGCGTCTTGAAGAGCTAATCCATTCATTGCTGTTGCTAGCATTCCCCATATAGTCAGCTGTTGTTCTTTCCATTTGATGTCCATTTCTTCCTCTCCAGAAGTTTCCTCCTCCTACAACAATTGCTACTTGTACTCCCATTTCTACAATTTCTTTTATTTTATCACATATTTTTCCTACTGTTTCTACATCTACTCCTGTTTTTTGTTTTCCTGCTACTACTTCTCCACTTAATTTTAATAGTACTCTTTTATATTTGAGTTCTGACAATTTTTCCACTCTCCTTAATTTATTTTTGATAGAATCATTCTACCATATATTTTGAAAAAATACAGTAGTTTTTTGAGATTTTGTGAAATTTATTTCCGTATTTGTTCGTGTGCAAAAATTTATAAAATAACTTTCTTAATATATAAAAAGAGACACTTCAATTCGTGTCTCCATAAATTTTCTTATTTTAATTGATTCATTACTTCTTCAGCAAAGTTTTTTTCTTTTTTTTCTCAATTCCTTCACCTTTTTCAAATCTTGCAAATTCTACTACTTCTGCATCTTTTTCTTTTAATAATTGAGATACTTTCATATTTGGATCTTTTAACAAAATCTTGATCACTAAACAAATTTCACTAAAGAATTTTCCAATTCTTCCTTGTACTATTTTTTTTCAGCAATTGCTTCTGGTTTTCCTTCATTCATTGTTTGAGCTTTTTAAAATTTCTTTTTTCTTTTTCAACTCTTTCAGCTGGTACAGAAGCTTCATTTAAAAAATTCTGGTCTAGCAGCTGCAATTTGCATACAAATATCTTTTTGCAACTTCACTATTTCCTTTTTTCATGTTTACTAAAACTGCTATTTTTCCATCTCCATGAATATATTTTTTCTACTAAGCCTTCAGATTCAAATCTTGCAAATCTTCTAATGTTCATATTTTCACCAATTGTAGCAATTTTGTCAACTAATACTTCTTTAACGGTTTTTCCTGGTACTTCAATTGATTCTTGAGCTAATAATTCTTCTACATCTTTTGGGTCTTTTTTCTACTACTTGTTTTGCTATATTCATAACAAAAGTTTTAAATTCTTCATTTTTTCCAACGAAGTCTGTTTCTGAATTAACTTCTACAATAGCTCCTATTTTTTTTCCATCTTCTGAAATAAAAGCTTCTACTAAACCTTCAGCTGCAACTCTTCCTGATTTTTTAGCAGCTTTTGCAATTCCTCTTTCACGTAATAATTCAATTGCTTTCTCCATGTCTCCATCTGTTTCTGTTAAAACTTTTTTTGCAGTCCATCATTCCTGCACCTGTTTTTTCTCTTAAATCTTTTACTTGACTAGCTGTAACCATTTTTTATTTCCTCCTTTATTTATTAAAAACACTCTTATTTTATAACATTTTAAAATATTACAAATATCTATGTTTATTTTTTCTATATTAATCTGATACTATACCTTCAAAATTAATATAGTAAATAATAAAGAAGAATAGAGCAGAAAAGCTCCACTCTTCTTTTACTTTTAGAATTATTCTTTCTACTTTTTCTTCTTCATTTGCTACTACTTCTTCAATTGTTGTAGCTTCTTCATCAACTGGTTGCTCTTCCATTTCTGGTTCAAAGCTTTCACCTTGTTTTCCTTCAATAACTGCATTTGCCATTACGTCTGCAATTAATTTTACAGCTCTTATAGCATCGTCATTTCCTGGAATTGCATAATCTACTTCTTCTGGATTGCAGTTTGTATCTACTAATCCTACAACTGAATTCCTAATTTTTTAGCTTCTAATATAGCAATTCTTTCTTTTTTAGGATCTACTAAAAAAGATAACTCCTGGTAATTCGTTCATTTCTTTTATTCCACCAAGATTTCTTTCTAATTTTTCCATTTCTTTTTTTTTCAATAGAATACTTCTTTTTTAGGTAACACATCAAATGTACCATCTTGTTCCATTGCTTCTAAATCTTTTTAATCTTTGAATTCTTTTTTTTTGAATTGTACCAAAGTTTGTTAACATTCCACCTAACCATCTTTGATCAACATAGAACATTCCACATTTTAAAGCAGCTTCTTTCATACATTCTTGTGCTTGTTTCTTTGTTCCTACAAATAATACTGTTTTTTTCCTTCTTCTGCTTGTTCTTTAACGAAAGCATAAGCTTCATCTAATTTTTTTTGATGTCTTTTGTAAATCGATGATATGAATTCCATTTCTAGCTTGAAATATATATTCAGCCATTTTGGATCCCATCTTCTTGTTTGATGTCCAAAGTGAACACCAGCTTCTAGTAATTGTTTCATTGCAACTACTGCCATTTTAAATTCCTCCCTTTTTGTTTTTTCTTCCATAAAGTTCTTCACCCTCTAGGACCTAAAACTTCTATTATTTCTTAGGCACTACCTTTTAGGCTCTCTTTATGTGATTAATACGTTTCTTATTGTAACATGTTTTATCAATGATTTCAAGTGTTTTATATAGATTTTTTTAATAAATTTTGTGCAATAAAATGCTATAACATTTTTATCTATGTTTTTTTAAATTTCTATTTCATCATAAGTAGTCACTAATTTTGCTCCCTGTTTTATTAGCTCATTTGTTCCAGCAGAATTAACAGAATTAATATTTCCTGGTATAACATAAACATCTCTTCCCTGCTCTAATGCAAAATCAACAGTTATTAATGTGCCACTTTTTTTTTCTTAGCTTCAATTACAATAACGCCTTTACTCATTCCACTAATAATTCTATTTCGTGCCGGAAAATTCATTTTTTCTGGTCTAGTTCCAAGTGGATATTCAGATATAATGGCTCCACCTTTTTTTAATATTCTATACAACAACTCTTTATTTTCTACTGGATATACACTATCTAACCCATTTCCTACAACTGCTATAGTTTTTCCAACTGTGGATAACGTTCCTATATGTGCATAACTATCCACACCTTTTGCCAATCCACTAATAATATTAATATTTTTATTTGCTAAGTTATATGAAAAATACCTAGCTGTCTTTTTTTCCCATAATCTGATTCGCTTCTCTACATCCAATTATTGCAATAGATGGATTGTTTAGAATATCTTTGTTTCCTTTTATATATAAACTTATTGGCGGATCATATATCTCCTTTAATATTTGCGGATATTCTCTATCATTTATTGAAATAATATCTATTTTATTTTTTCTCCATATATAGAACATGTTTTTTTCAATATTTTTTCTTATACTTTCGTTTAATATATTATCTGCTATTTTTTCTCCTATTCCTTTTACACTTATTAATTCTTTTTTTATTTAATTTATAAATATTTTCAGGAGTTTTATAAATCTCCAATAGTTTTTTTTGTTTTTTCCTACTTCCTAAATCCTTTATTAACGACAACCATACCCAATATTTATTTTTTTTTCCAATAATCATTCTCCTTTACAAATTTAAAAACTTATAATCCTTTTTAGATTAAAAGTTAATTTATATATATATTTAATAATTTGAATTACTAGACAGATTTGTCTAAAGATATAATTTAATTGATTCCAACTATTATTATAATAACATCTTTATTATAAATTGTAAATATATTCCATTAAAAAGAACAAAAGCGGACATTAATAACCTTTTAAAGTCCGCGTCTTTGTTCGTGCACAAAATATGTAAAAACTTGATTATTTATATTGTTGCTTTGTAGCTTTTATAACATTATTCATAAGCATTGCTATTGTCATTGGCCCAACTCCACCTGGCACGGGAGTTATATAACTTGCTTTTTTTCAACATTTTCAAAATCAACATCTCCATATAATTTTCCATCTTCTCCTCTATTTATTCCTACATCAATAACAACAGCACCATCTTTTACCATATTTTCTTTTTACAAACTTTGCTTGTCCTATCGCTGCAATTATAATATCTGCTCTTCTAGTATGTTCTTCTAAATTTTTAGTTTTTGAATGACATACTGTAACAGTAGCATTTTTTTTGTAAACAACATTGTATTAACGGTTTTCCTACAATGTTGCTTCTTCCTAAAAAATAACAACATCTTTTCCTGTCAAATCAATATTATATTCTTCAAACATTTTCATAACACCATATGGAGTACATGATATAAATGTATCTTCTCCTATGCAAAGCTTTCCCACACTTGAAGGTGTGAATCCATCTACATCTTTTGAATATGTAATACTTTTAAAAAGCTTCATTAATATCTAAATGTCTTGGTATTGGACTTTGTAATAAAATGCCATTAATTTCTTTATTTCTATTTAAATCATTTATCAAATCCATTAATTCTTGTTGAGTCGTATTTTCTTTCAACAAAAACTCTTGATACTCTATTCCAACCTCTTCACAAGCTTTGCTCTTATTTCTTACATAAACTTTTGAAGCAGGGTTATCTCCAACCATGATTACAGCGAGTTTCGGAACTATACCTTTTTCTTTTAATTCATTACATTCTACTTTCAAATTTTCTCTTATTTTTTTTTTGCTAAAGCTTTACCATCTATTACCTGTGCCATTATATATTTCTCCTTTTATTTTTAATTTTCTCCTATTCCACTAACTTTATATTCAATATCTTCCATATGAGGAAACATCTCTCTTACTCTTTTTAAAGTTAGCATTAGCATTCTAGGTTGTGGATTTTTTTTATGCTCTGATAATAACTTTTGTGTATAACAATTCTCAGCTGTTTTAAACAATAAATATCTATTTCCCACATAAGTATAATAAATTTGATATCCATTTTTCAAATCAAGCCACATTTGTTCAAATGTATAATTTTCCATCTTTTCCTCCTATTGAGACATTGAGGGACAGGTCTAAAATGTCTCATATTTTTGTCGAGTTTTGTTGTTACATGTAACATTATGTAATTTATATGAGACATTTTAGACCTGTCCCCTTAATGTCTCAAATTCTTCTTCTGTTAAAACTGTAACACCTAAATCTCTAGCTTTTTTAATTTGCTTCCAGCATCTTCTCCAGCTACTACATAATCTGTTTTTTAGATACTGAATTAGAAGTTTTTCCTCTCCCATTTTTTCAATTATATCGCTTATTTCTCCTCTTGTGTATTTTTCAAGGCTTCCTGTTAATACAAATGTTTTTCCTTCAAATCTATTGTCTGATATTTCTTCTTCTAAATTTATTGTATTAACTCCCTCTTGTTTTAATTTTGTTATTAAATCTATTGTTTGCTCTTGTATAAAAAATTCTCTTATACTATTTGCGACTATTGGTCCTATATCATTTATCATTGCTAATTCTTCTGAGTTTGCTTCCATCAAATTATCTATATTTTTTTATATTTTCTAGCTAAAATTTTAGAAGCTTTTACTCCCACATGTCTAATTCTAATGCTGTTATTAATCTATACAAATCATTTTTTCTTTGTTTGTATTTATACTGTCTATTAAATTTTGCGCAAATTTTTTCCCATTTTTTTTCTTTAAAGATGCTATATCCTCAAATTTTAATGTGTATATATCTGCAATATTATGAATCAAATTTCTTTCTAATAATTGACTAATAATATTTTCTCCTAAACCATCTATATTCATTGCTTCTCTTGATACAAAATGTACTAAGTTTCTAAATAATTTTGCAGGACATTCTATTCCAGTACATCTAATAGCTGCTTCTCCCTCTTCTCTTACTGCTTCTGCTCCACATACTGGACATTTTTTAGGCATTTCAAATTCAATTTCTTCTCCTGTCCTTTTATCTTTTTTACTTCTACTATTTCAGGTATTACATCTCCTGCTTTTTTTGTATAATAACTGTATCTCCTATTTTTAACTCTTTTTTGCTTAATAAAATCTTCATTATGAAGAGTTGTTTTTGAAATTGTTGAGCCAGCGACTTTTACTGGTTCTAATATTGCCATTGGTGTAATAACTCCTGTTCTTCCCTACTTGACATATTATATCTTTTTAATTTTGTTTCTTTTTCTTTCTGGTGGATATTTATAAGCAACTGCCCATCTTGGTGTTTTTGCTGTAGTTCCTAATATTTCTCTAAATTTCAAATTATCTACTCTTACTACTGCCCCATCAATTCCAAATGTTAGCTTTTCTCTATCTTCTCCTATTTTTTTTTCTATAGCTTTTTCTATTTCTTTCATGTTCTCGCAAAAAGGAATTCTTACAGGATTCACATTAAATCCTAATTTTTCTAAATATTCTAATTCCTCAAAATGAGAATTAAAACTCTTTCCTTCTATTTTTTTTGAACATTAAATATATATATATCTAATGGTCTTTTAGCTGTTATTTTACTATCTAGTTGTCTAAGTGAACCTGCTGCTGCATTTCTAGCATTAGCAAATAACTCTTGTTCATTTTTCTTCTCTTTCTTGATTCATCTTTTCAAAATCTTGCTTACTAATAAATACTTCTCCACGAACAGTTATATCTATATTTTCATTTAATTGCATAGGAATTGTTTTTACCGTTTTTAAATTTTCTGTAACATCTTCACCAACTAGTCCATTTCCTCTTGTAGCTCCTTTTACAAATTTTCCATTTTTTATATTCTAAAGCAGCTGATAATCCATCTATTTTGGTTTCTACTACATATTTATTATTTTCTATATCATTTTCTATTGCTTTTTCTTCTATTTTTTTGTACATATTACTTTTACTTCATCTATTGAAAATACATCTTGCAAACTTTGAAGAGGAACTTCATGTGTTACTTTTTTCGAATCCTTCTTTTTACATGTCCTCCAACTTTTTGTGTTAAAGATTCTTTTTGAATTAAATTCGGAAATTTTTTTTCTAAATTTCTTAATTCTACCATTAACATATCATATTCAAAATCTGATATTTCTGGTTCATCATCATCATAGTATCTTTTGGCATGGTATTCTACTTGTTTTCTTAATTCTTCTATTCTATTTTTTGCCTCTTTTTTTTATTCATTTTCGCACCTCTAAAACTAGCATTTATTTATTGCTATTCAATTATTGTCATAGTTTTTATAACAATTTTAATAACAATATTTTATTCTTTCTATTATATACATAATTCAAAAAAAAATAAAAGAAATTTTCTAAAATTCCTTTATTTTATAAATATATCCATTTTTATTCTGCCTTAGCAAATATAATTAATCTAGCTTTACTATCATCTGTACAAGTTGATAATGTTATTTCTGCCTTTCCTCCTGTATCTCTTTGATAGAAAGATGTATCTTCTGGTGTTGTTTCAAATTTATTATAAATTGTATAAGTTTTTTTTCCATCATTATCTGTTACGTATATTTTATCTCCTACACTTAATTTTTATTATTTTAAAAGAATAAACCATTCCTATAGTTGTGTCCAATAATAACACTATTTCCAGCTTGATTTAGTCCAGAACCATATAAAAAATGCAACTGCTGTTTCTATAGATTTTTTAGTTACTTTTTCTAAGACTGGATATTTAAAATTTGTTTTTGGTATTTCCATTGTTCCTAAAACACCAAATCCTTTATATGTCTTTTTTAGTCTTTTTTTAGTTGAATTGCTATTACTATCCTTTATTTGGTCTAAAGGATTTGTATCGTTATTATCAGCTACAGTAGTATTTTCATTTGCTTCACCATCTGTTACTTCTCCTTGAAAATTATCAACAAAATCTGTTGAATCTTTTGTTACCATATAATTTTGATAATAATCATATGCTAAAAAACCTAATAAACCGATAATTGCTATAATAACTATTACTAATATTACAGTTAAAACTTTACTATATTTACTCTCAAACATATATTTTACCTCCGTACAATTCTTCTTTTTTTATATTATAACATATCTTAATAAAAAATGAAATAGCAAAAATGTTTTTAGACAATCTTTTCTCCTAATTGTTTTTCCTGCAAGTAAATGAAAATGTAAATGCATTACTTCTTGACCTCCATCTTTTCCACAATTCACTATTACTCTATACCCTTTTTCTTTTTACACCTTGCTCTTCTGCTATTTTATTTATAACACCATAAATCCTTCCAACAATTGCCTCATCTTCTTTCTCTCCAAATGTGCCAAAGAAGTAATATGTTTTTTAGGAATGACCAAAATATGAATAGGTGCTGCTGGATTTATATCCTTAAATGCTAAAATTTCGTCATCCTCATATACTTTATTAGAAGGTATTTCTCCTTTTATAATTTTACAAAATAAACAATCTGCCATTTTAATCCTCCTTTAAAATATTGAAACAGAGAAAACTTTTCTTAAATCAAACTTTTCCTCTGCTTCCTAAATTTATTCTTTTATCAAAACCGCTTTAATTCTTCTTACTCCTGATGAGCTTGATTCTTCTTTCTTAATTTTAAATTTTCCTAATTCTTTTTTGTGTTATTTACATGAGGGCCACCACACAATTCTTTTGATACATCTCCTATAGTATATACTGTTACTATATCTGGATATTTTTCAATAAACATACATTCTGCCCCTGATTTTATAGCATCTTCTTTTTTTCATTTCTTCTTTTGTTACAGGTAAGCCTTCTTGAATCCATTTGTTTACTAAATCTTCTGTCTTTCTTTTTTTCTTCATCTGTCATTTTATGGTCACAATTAAAATCAAATCTCATTCTATCTACTGTTATATTTGATCCTCTTTGATGTGCATTTTCTCCTATAACCTGTTTTAATGCTGCATTTAAAAGATGTGTTGCTGTATGATAAGCTATTGTTATTTCATTTTGCTCTGCTGGTCCTCCTTTTAAATTTTTGTTCAGATCCTTGCTCTTGATTTTTCTTGATGTGCTTTAAATAGCTCTTCAAATTCTTTCATATCTATTTCATATCCACTTTCTTTTTTGCCAATTCTTTTGTTACTTCTGGTGGGAAACCATATGTATCATATAGTTTAAACACAACTTTACCTGATAATTTTTTTGTGTCTTTTAGTTTATTTATTTCTTTTTGAAATTCTCTTTCTCCATTTACTAATGTTTTTACAAACTTTTTTCTTTTTCCTCTAATATAACACTTTTTATTATTTCTTTATTTTTTTAGCTAAATCTGGATACATTTCCTTTAAATTATCAACATTTATATCAATTAATGTTGATAATTCATCTAAGTTTATTTGCAACTTATTCATATGTCTTATCATTCTTCTTAGTAATCTTCTTAATACATATCCTCTATCTAAATTGCTTGGCCTTCCTCCATCTGAAACAATCATCATGCTTGAACGTAAATGTTCTGCTACAATTCTTCTGCTTTCAATACTATCTATCTTTTTGAAGTTCCTCCAATTTTTTTTTTCATAATTGGAGCAAATAATTCTGTATCAAAAGGTGTCTCTTTTTCCTTGTAATAACATAGTCATTCTTTCTAGACCTAATCCTGTATCTACGTTTTTTTTTGCTTTAATTTTGAATATCCATTTTTTTATCTTTGAAATATTCCATAAATACGTTATTCCAAATTTCTACATATTTACCACAATCACATGATGGTTGGCAATCATCTGAACATGCTGGCTTTCCTGTGTCATAAAACATTTCTGTATCTGGTCCACATGGTCCTTCTTCTCCTGCAATCCACCAGTTATCGTCTTTTCCATAATAATATATATGATTTTCTAAAATTCCAGCTTTTTTTCCATGCATTTGCCGCAATTTCGTCTCTTGGACAATCTTCATCTCCTGCAAAACAAGTTACTGATAATTTTTTTTCTACTGGAATTCCTAATTCCTTTGTTAAAAATTCAAAGCTCATTGCTATTGATTCTTCTTTAAAATAGTCTCCTAATGACCAATTTCCAAGCATTTCAAAATATGTTAAGTGTCTATTGTCTCCAACTTCATCTATATCGTTTGTTCTAACGCATTTTTTGATAATCTGTAAGTCTTGTTCCTTCTGGATGTTTTTCTCCTAATAAATATGGTACTAATGGTTTGCATACCTGCTGTTGTAAATAATACTGATGGATCGTTTTCTGGTATTAATGGTGCAGATGGAATTACTGCATGTCCATGTCTTTTAAAAAATTCTAAGTATTTATTTCTAATTTCCTATTGCTTTCATGTAAAAAATCTCCTTTTTTATTATTTCTCTTTTTATATTATGGCTCTATTCTACTACATTACACATAAAAAAGCAAGATTTCTAGCGATTATAAAAACACATATTGAAACCCCAAAAATATCCTATATAATCTGGATAAAACTTGAGGTAACTTTTTTAAGAATAAAAATTGAGTGTTAAAATTTAACTGTGTAAAAAAATAATTTTGAATGCACAGTTATTTTCGCCTAGCGGACACGAGGCCCGCTTGGCGAAACGTTTAGTCTACTTTAGATTCCACATCTTAAATCCATTATACTCTGAACTTGTTTCTACATCTATGATATCAGATTTTTAGATTTATTACAGGGCGAACTGAATAGCGACTGAGCGTATTCTCGTTCAACTTAGAACTATCGCCGTAGCACAAGCGGTCCCCCCGGATGCGCTAACACCATTCACATAGCTCACACTGAAGCCGCTATCGCTATAGATAGTACCGAAACAGCGAGAAGCGAGCCAGTAATTTCCATTGAATAGCATGTTTTGTATATTTGTATCTACTATTTTTTGATTTAGTATAACTGTACCAAGTATATTTTATATTCTTTACTCCAGCTTTGGTTGATATTCCTGTTGTACTATTTCCTTTTTTTGTTGTATCCACTGTTGGATAAAATATATCTACAAATTGGTTCGTTGTATTTCCATAACTACTACTTAATGTTGTAAAGTCTGCTTCTGTTATTCCTGCTTGTTTATTTATATCTTCTATTGTTATACTTCTTGCACCTGTTCCTTCTATCTTTCCAGTGATTGGTGTATCTGCTGGTCCTCCTACTGTATAATTTGCACCTTTACTTGTATCTGCTCCATATCCATAACCAAATATTTTACACACTTCATTTAATTCTTGCTCTGCATATAAATATCCTCTTGCTCCTTGTAATATAAAATTTGAAGGTGTTGTAGCAGATGTTTGTATTATATTTTCTGAAATTAATTCTACTGTTCCATCACTATTTATATTTAATACCCTCCATTTTGTATTAGCTGTTGCTGTAAATGTTTGTGCACTATTTCCATTTCCATGTTCTGTTGCTGTTCCTACTTGTGATGTATATGTTAGTTTACTTGCTTCTACTGCTGTTTGTCCATCTTTTGTTGTAACAGTTGGATTGTAATTTATATAGTCTCCTACTTTTTTATATATTGTGCTATGTCTATATATTTCTCTACTGTTCCATATGCATTTATAGTATAGCTTCTTCCTGTTTCAAAATCTATTTTTATCTTATCTCCATTTGACGTAGCAGTTGCTTTTGTTCCATTAATAGAAAATTGGCTATTTAACCCCTCTGCTGTTACGCTTCCCCCTTTTTGTTTCTGCTATTGCTCCATTATAAGCAATTCCTATTGCCTCTCTTTCTGCTGCTTCATCTGTTTGTGCTTTTCGCATTATTTGTTTTTGTTAGTATTCCATTATCTCCTGTCAATGTAGCAATTGTTTACTCCCGCAAGTATTAAAAAGGACTATGATTGTTATTACCAATGCTATTAATGTAATACCTTTGTTTTTCTTTTAACTTCTGTTTTTTGCTGTTTTAATTGTTATCATAAAACATTCTCCCTTCTTTTGTTTTCTGCTTTCTTTTTTTTATTTTTCTCTTTAAATTATTTCCATCTTTGTAAATAGTATTCAAACCATTTACTTTTTTTTGAGCAAAGATATTTTATTTTCAAGATTCTTTTTTTTCTATTTACAAAAAATAAATTTAATTTACACTATCATTTTACAAATATTGTTGAATTAAGTCAATATGTTGTCGTAATTTATTTCTGATTTTTTTTTTATTGCGAGTTACGATTCACAGTCCTTAAAATTATAGTGCATGATGGTGAATTCGAAGATCCTTTTTCTGGAGAAATGGTCAACTCCAAATGGAAAAATATTTGAAAACTAAACTTCAACATTTTAACCGATTTTTTTATCAAATTCAATATTTTTTTTTGCATATTATCTAGCAAGAGATTTCTTCTCTATTATATAGAAAGGAGGTTTATCATGAATAAAACACATAAAAAAAAACAAATTATATTTATACATTTTTCATAATGACTTTCACTATACTATCTATTACCTTACCTAGCTTCGCTTTTGGCCCTTCTAGTGATGTTATCTATCAAGGAATTGACGTAAGCTCTTGGCAAAAAGAACTATTAATTTCACAAATGTAAAAAGTTCTGGAGTTGATGTTGTTTATATTAAATCTAGCGAAGGAAAAAGCTATATCGACCCCTATTTTGAAACTAATTACAGAAATGCAAAAAGCAAATGGTTTAAAAATCGGATTCTATCATTATGTAACTGCAAAGATCCACTTCACAAGCTCAAGAGCAAGCCAATTTTTTTTTGCTAAAGTCATTGCTGGAAAAGAAATTGATTGTAGACTAGCTATGGACTTTGAAAGTTTTGGAAACTTATCTATATCAGAAATTAACGTGAAATTTCAAAAGTATTTTTAGAAACTTTAGAAAATACTACTAAAACTAATGTAGTTATATATAGTAATGCTTATTCTGCTAGAACTATTTTTGGATATGAATTAACTAAATATCCGCTTTGGGTAGCAAATTATGGTGTTCGTGAACCTGGCAGTAATGGAAAATGGAATACATGGGTAGGCTGGCAATATACTAGTACTGGTAATGTTTATGGAATTTCTGGTTATGTTGATAGAAATCAATTTACTAATGGAATTTTTCTATCTTCTACTACTCCTTTACCAACCCCTGAAACTTCTGAAAACTCATCTACTGAAAATACAATTGTATACACAGTAAAACGTGGTGATACCTTAAGCGAAATTGCTCAAAAATTTGGTACTACAGTTTCTAGTATTGTTTCTTTAAATCCGATTATAAAAAAATCCTAATTTAATTTATCCAGGTCAACAATTTACTATAAAAACAAATTCAGATTATTCAACAGGTACTACAAATAATACAGTTTATGTTGTAAAACGTGGTGATACTTTTAAGTCAAATTGCTGTAAACTATAATACAACTGTAAATAGTTTGGTAAATTTGAATAATATAAAGAATCCTAATTTAATATTTCCTGGGCAAAAAATTATAATTAGTAGTTCTTATAATATTTCTAATGGTCAAAATTCTTGTGGTAAAATTTTATACAAGATTGTATACGGAGATGTTTTTAAGCCAAATCGCTTTACGCTATAATACTACAGTACAAGAAATTGTAAAATTAAATAATATTTCAAATCCAAATTTAATTTATGCAGGAACTACAATTAGAATTTCAAATTGCAGATAAATTATAAACTAAACAAAAGCGTAGAAATAATTTTCCACGCTTCTATTAATTAAAAAACTTATTTTATTATCTTATAAAGTCGCACCTATTATTCCAGCGTCATTTTCTAAAATAGCTGTTTTGACAATAATATTTTCTCTTGGGTTAAACAATATATTTTTTTTTTGATATAATCTCTGTTTTTAATCTATTTAATAATACTTCTTCAAAATAAACAAAACTTCCACCAATTCCTATTGCTTCTGGTTCAAATATATTTATTAAATTAGCTATTCCTATGCTTAAATCTTCAATATATTGTTTTTACTATTTTTTCAATTATATCATAATTTTTACTTTCTGAGTATTGCTTCTAATTATTTCAAATAATTCTTTTTCCACTTACTTTTTCATTATATCCAAGTGCTTTTCTTAAGTTATCTTTTTAATATCTTCATAGATGCATATTTTTCAAAACATCCTTTTCTTCCACATTTACATAGAATCCCATCTTTTTCAATTGACATATGACCAATCTCACAACCAGGTAAATTTCCTGTATCTAAAAGCTTTTTATTAATTATAACAGCTCCGCCTATGCCTGTACCTAATGTTAAAAATATACTCCTGTTGTAGGATTTTAAGCAACCATACGTGTTTTCAGCAATTGCTGCACATTTTGCGTCATTTCTTATTTTTATAGGTACTTGTATTTTACTTTTTAATTTTTTTACAATATCATAATTTTCTAATCCTAAATTTACTGATTTAATTACTTTATCGTCATTTACTGTTCCTGGTATTGCAATTCCTATTTCACTTATTTTATATTTTTTCATCAACAATTTTGCATTTTCAATAATATATTCTTCAATTGATTTTTCTATAGTTCTTTTTTCAGCATTTTTTAGTCTTTTTTTTCTATCTTTTTCTATAATTACTCCACTGCTATCTACTACTCCTATTGCAATATGACTTCCACCTAAATCAATTCCTACTTTCATTTGCAATTCTCCTTTCACATTGCTGATCAACTTTAATATATAAAAATATATTATACGCCATAAGCTGAGAACAAGAAATTTCCCATATATACTTGGATACAAGGTACTAGAACTACTAATACGAAGAAAATTAAGACAACTCCTACAATTGCATACACAACCTGAGGCAATACTTGCATTATCTTCCTCATTATATTATCTATATCTATTTCCATATATTCTACTAATTTTTCCATCATTTCTGTTAAATCTGTTTGCATTCCTATTTTTAACATCTCTGTAATCATTGGTTTTTGCAAGCCCTGATTTTTCAAATGGCTCTATCCACGATGTACCTGTTAATATATTATTTATTGATGTTTCTATCATAGATAACATCACATAATTTTTACGACATTTTTACTTACTTCTAAAGATTCTTGTATTCTCATTCCATTTTTTAGGTTTAATAACATTGCTTTCATTAATCTTGAAAAATCTAATGCAAATATTAATTGGCCAAATATAGGCATTTTATATTTAAAATAATGGAAATTATATTTTCCTTTTTGGTGTATTAATATAAAATAATACTCCCGCTACAGCAGCCACAATTATTAATACTGGTAAATACCAATATTTTATAGCCTTATTAATAAAATCTGCAAACCATAAAGTAACTGCTGGCAATGTTTCGTCTGTTCACTCCTAATTCATCAAATATTCCTTGAATAGCTGGTATAGCAACTAACGTTCCTACAATTAACATAACTAATAATAATACAAATTGTATAATATTTGGTATTAAAATTGTCCTTAATTTTTTTATTTAAAGATTCTGTGTCATCTAAATATTTTACCGCTTGTTCTAAAGAATTTGTTAGAGAACCAGACAACTCTCCTACTTTTATCATATTTATATATATATATGGAAATACATTTGAATAATATTCCATTGTTGTATACATATTTTCCCCAGCTTCAACACCTGCTAGTATGTCTTCTAATATTCCTCTAAAAAGATATATTTTCTGTACTTTCTATTATGGTATTTAAAAGCATGTATATTGTTAAAATTTGCTTTTTTTTTTAGCAAGTAAAAATTCTGTGTAAATACAACTATATCTCTTTGAGTTATCTTTTCTGTTTTTTGCTAAATACATATTTATCTTTTTTCTTTTTGTTGACAATGTCATTTTCTTTTTCTTTATTATTAAGTTGAGTTGTATTAACATTTTTCATAATTTCTTGAATATCTGTTATATTTTTCTTTTTTTCTTTTAGGCGTTTTCTTAGAACTATATGAAATTTGTTCAATTGATATTGGCAGTAAATCATTACTTTTTAAAGTTTTTATTAAATTTTGTTTACTAGCAAATTCAACTCTATTTCTTACAACAATCCCTGTTTTAGTCATTGCTTTTTATACATATAGGTAGGCATATAAAATTAACCCCTCCTTTCTGTTATCTTCCTTTTTTTTTATTTTTAATTGCATAATTGTTCTATTTAATATTTCAATATTTTTTTCTTCAATTTGTGATTTTGCTTGGTCTAAAAGTAATTTTATCGTCCACAAACAATTCTGCTAAAGAATTAATTAGTCCAATACTTCCTTTTTCTAAATTACTTTGTATTGCATCTTCTATCTCTGATACACTTAATTTTCTTTTCTAATAATACCAGCTACTATATTATCAACAACCATTACCCTCTGGCACTAGCACTAGTTTGCCATCAGTACCTTTTAATAATCTTTGTGATACTACTAATTTTAATAATGCTGATAATAAGTATTTTATAGATTCTTGATCTCTTACTTCGTAAAAGTTTATCATTCTGTCTATTGTTTCTGCACAAGATTTAGTATGCAATGTACCAATTACTAAATGTCCTGACTCTGCCATTTCTATTGCGGCTTCCATTGTTGTTTTATCTCTTATCTCTCCAATAACTAAAATATCGCAATCTTCTCTTAATGAATTCTTTACACCATCACTAAAAGTTAAACTATCTCTTCCTCTCCCAACTTCTTTTTTGTACAATAATTGATTTTTTTAGAATGATGCTTATATTCTACTGGATTTTCTAATGTTAATATTTTTTTTTTTTTATTTTGATTTTCATTTATATGGTTAATTAGAGCATTTAAAGTTGTTGTTTTACCAGAGTTTGTTTTTCCTGTTACTAATATTAGTCCTTGTGTTTGATATGTCATTCTCCTTACTATATCTGGTACTCCAAGTGACTCATAAG
>VOFJ01003007.1_pt1 | contig 48992 bp, 84 predicted proteins | sample 5384081 | NCBI WGS metagenome assembly VOFJ01 (sample SAMN12384729, study PRJNA508395) | human gut metagenome | isolation source: healthy gut I | host: Homo sapiens
GGTTCCGGTAATGCCTTCGACAATATTGGCCTGAACATCAAAGAGGGGCAGATATCCAACACCTACGACGGACAGCTTTTCCTGTACGATCCGGCAACGCGGAAAGCGAAAGCGCTTACCAAAGACTTCAATCCGAACGTCACAAGTGCACAATGGAACAAATTCGACGGACAAATCTATATGTTGACGGAAGACCAGGATTACCAGCGTGTCTATACCTGCAATCCGGCCAACGGGAAAATCCGCCGCCTCGACCTGCCGGAAGACGTCATTTACAATTACTCGCTAGCCGAAGCCGCTCCGGTCATGTATTACTACGGACAGAGCGTATCCAACGCCAACCGCCTGTACAGCTACAACACCAAGAGTAAGAAGACACAACTGATCTACGACTTGTCGGCTGACAAACTGAAAGACATCCAATTCGGAGAAGTGCACGACTGGAATTTCACCTCTACCGACGGGACCATCATTCAAGGGCGCTATTATCTCCCGCCCAACTTCGACGCATCCCGGAAATATCCGATGATCGTCTATTATTATGGCGGAACCTCTCCCACTAACCGTGCGTTGGAATTCAGCTACTCCATGCACATGTATGCAGCCCTCGGCTATGTGGTCTACACTCTGAACCCAAGCGGCACGACCGGCTTCGGACAAGAGTTCGCCGCCCGTCACGTAAACGCCTGGGGAGACAAGACCGCCGATGAAATCATCCAGGGAACAGAACAGTTCTGCAAAGAACATTCGTTCGTCAACCCTAAGAAAATCGGTTGTGCCGGTGCCAGCTATGGCGGTTTCATGACACAATACCTGCAAACAAAGACCGACCTGTTTGCAGCCGCTGTCAGTCATGCGGGCATCAGTGCCTTGAGTAGCTATTGGGGTGAAGGTTACTGGGGATATGGATATTGCTCGGTTGCCAATACAGGCACTTATCCGTGGAATAATCCGGAGTTCTATACCAAACATAGTCCGTTATTCAATGCCGACAAGATAAAAACACCTCTCCTCTTGCTTCACGGAAATGCAGACACGAACGTGCCCGTCGGGGAAAGCATCCAGATGTTCCTGGCTTTGAAACTACTTGGAAAAACAGTCGAGTTCGTACAGGTAGACGGAGAGGATCACGGCGTTGCGGATTATAAGAAACGTCTCGAATGGCAGAACACCATCTTTGCCTGGTTCGCCAAATACCTGAAAGACGAACCGCAATGGTGGGATGCGCTTTATCCGGAAAGGCATTTATAAAAAAGGATGAGATGAAGCAAGTTATCGATTTAGACAATTGGAACAGAAAAGAGCATTTCGCTTTCTTTTCTGCATTCGACGACCCCTTTTTCGAGGTTACAACTCTTGTGGATTTTACTGATGTCTACAGACAAAGTAAAGAACAGAATGTTTCTTTTTTCCTTTATTCCCTTCATTTCTTACTGAAGTGTGTAAACGAAACCGATGCATTCAAATTACGAATAGAAAAAGACTCGGTAGTCCCGTTATGATACGATCCATATCTCTCCGACTATTGGGCGTGAAGACGGGACTTTCGGTTTCGGCTTTTTTGAATACGATCCGAATATCGATCTGTTTATACAAAAAGCAACACAGGAAATAGAAAGGGTTAAGAACGGAACAGGATTGTCTTTTTCCAAAAATACAGGTAGACAAGATGTTATTCGCTATTCGGCATTACCTTGGTTCGCTTTTTCCGAAATGAAGCATGCCACATCTTTTAAGAACGGAGATTCCGTTCCGCGTATTTCTACAGGGAAATTGATGCAGGAGGATAGCAAATACTTGTTGCCCATTTCGGTCTGTGCACATCATGGACTTATGGACGGACGAAACGTTGCTGAACTTATCCGGAAATTATCGGATAATCAAACTGCACTGTAATCAAAAAAAGAGTATGCCAAAGGAGGAATGGAAAATCCTTTCGGCATACTCTTTTAATAAATATCTATAACCTGATAACCTAAATCTTTTTATCTATCCCTTCATTTAATATTCGGATTCAATGCGTGCCACTCGGAGATCGGAGGCAAAACACCCATTGCGATCACTTCGTCGCGCAATGCGCAAAGATGTTCGTAGCTCTTTTCCAAAGCAGCTTCTTCTTCCGGAGTTCCTTTTACTTCTTTCAATGCTACGCCGTCTTTTGTAATGGAAGTTTCCCACGCCATCATGATATGGTCGAACTTGCCATTGGAGACATAAGCGCCGGCAGGCCAGCGGAACGGTTTACCGCCCATAGCGGCAGCAATCATCTCGATGGAAACATAAGACGGGCTTTGGAAAGAAGAACGGCCGCGCAAAGCAATGATATTGGCGCCACCTTTCGTCACCTTCGTCTGGATTTCAGCCCACTGGTCTTTAGTCAAGGCATCCGTGCCGATCATGCCAGCCAACGGTTTGCCTTCCACTTTCGCAGTAGAAGCGTAAACAGCCATTTGTTCGCCATGGCCGCCGTACGTACGGCAGTTCTCTTACAACATCCATAGATACGCCGAAATGTTTAGCCAGTTCGCTACGCAGGCGGGTAGAGTCCAAAGCAGCCAAAGTCGTCACCTGCGAAGGTTTCAAACCTGAATACAACAGTGTGATCAAACCGGTGATATCGGCCGGATTGAAAATAACTACGATATGCTTGACATCCGGACAATAAGCCTTTACGTTCTTACCGAATTCTTCGGCGATAGCGGCATTTCCTTTCAGCAAGTCTTCACGGGTCATTCCTGCCTTACGGGCAGCCCCACCGGAGTTTACGATATATTTAGCACCAGTCAACGCTTCTTTGATATCGGAAGTAAAAGTGATATTAACACCTTCGAAACCGCAATGGAACAACTCTTCAGCCACCCCTTCCAAACCAGGAGCGTACGGGTCATACAAACAAATATTAGAAGTAAGTCCCATCATGATAGCTGTCTGAGCCATATTCGAACCAATCATACCTGCTGCCCCTACGATCGTGAGCTTTTCGTCTTGTCAATGTTTTCATATTGTATTGTTTTTTAATGATATGTTTTCTATTAAAACATTTCCGGCTACTATAAAGTTCGCTTGCAAACTTTATTTTTTTCCTTTTATTTGCAAAGGTAAAAAGATTTCCATACCCCTTGTACATCATTAATTCCTATCACCCATAAGCAAAAGTTATAACTTGAGCCCGTCATGACAGACAGAATATAATTTGTATCTTTGCAGTCATGAGAACATTCAGACCGGAGGCATGGCTGCCTACAACAAAAGAAAGAAGTTGAAGCCCGCGAATGGGACTATATAGATGTGATACTTTTCAGCGGTGACGCATATGTGGACCATCCTTCATTCGGAGCCGCCGTCATCGGGCGGACACTCGAAGCGATGGGACTGCGTGTAGCAATCGTTCCGCAACCGGACTGGCGTGGAGACTACCGGGATTTCAAGAAGTTAGGGAGCCCCTCGCCTGTTCTTTCGGAGTTTCTGCCGGAGCGATGGATTCGATGATCAATCACTATACGGCCAACAAACGCCTACGCAGTGACGACGCTTATACTCCGGACCGTCGTGCCGGCATGCGCCCGGATTATCCCAGCATCGTTTACACGAAGATACTGAAAGAAATCTACCCGGATGTTCCCGTCGTATTAGGAGGTATAGAGGCTTCCCTGCGCCGAGTCACACATTACGATTACTGGCAGGATAAGCTGCCCCGGAATCTTGAAAGACAGCCCGGCGGATTTACTGATATACGGCATGGGAGAACTTCCCCTGAAAGAACTGGTCAGTCGGTTACAAGCCGGAACTCCCTTCCATGAGATTAAAGATATACGGCAAACGGCTTATTTGGCGGATACGGTAGAACCGCTACCAGAAGATATCAATCTCTTTTCCCATGAAGAATGCCTGCGCGACAAGCTGAAACAGGCCAAGAACTTCAAACATATAGAGGAAGAATCCAACAAGCAGCAGGCTTCCCGCATCCTGCAAAAGGTAGGCAAACAGACGATAGTCGTCAATCCTCCTTTCCCGCCTATGACGGAAGAAGAGATAGATGCGTCATTCGACCTGCCCTACACCCGCCTGCCCCATCCTAAATACAAAGGGAAGACGATACCGGCTTTCGAGATGATCAAGTTCTCGGTAAACATCCACCGGGGATGTTTTGGGGGCTGTGCTTTCTGTACGATCTCGGCGCATCAGGGAAAGTTTATCGCCTCACGAAGTAAAGAGTCCATATTGAAAGAAGTTAAGGAGATCACCCAAATGCCGGACTTCAAAGGATATCTGAGCGACCTGGGCGGCCCTTCGGCCAATATGTACCGGATGAAAGGGAAGAATCCGGATATCTGCGCCCAGTGCAAGAAAACCTTCTTGCATCTCCCCTGTCATCTGCAAAAACCTGAATGCAGATCATACGCCGTTGTTAGATATATACAAAGAAGTGGACAGCATGCCGGAAATCAAACGTTCGTTTATCGGTAGCGGCATTCGCTATGACCTGCTCTTGCACCGGTATGCGGATGACAATCTGAACAAGGCAGCCCATACCTATATGGAGGAACTGATAGCTCGCCATGTCTCCGGCCGCCTCAAAGTCGCACCCGAACATACGGAAGACAATGTCCTGAAGATGATGCGCAAACCTTCATTCGAGCTTTTCGGGCAATTCAAAAAGATATTCGACCGTGTAAACAAACAACACGGATTGAACCAGCAATTAATCCCTTATTTCATATCCAGCCATCCCGGTTGTACCGAGGCGGATATGGCAAACTTGGCTATCCAGACCAAGAAGCTGCATTTCCAACTCGAACAGGTACAGGATTTTACACCTACCCCTATGACACTGGCAACGGAGATGTACTACACAGGGTATCATCCCTATACATTGGAAAAGGTATATACGGCTCATACGAAAGAACAAAAACTGGCACAACGTCAATTCTTTTTCTGGTACAAGCCGGAATTCCGCCGCCAGATAACACAAGCATTGCAACGAATCGGGAAAAAGGATTTAATAGGCAAGTTGTTTGGGAGGTAAGTCGCCAAGCAAGCAATAATAAGCATAAAAGAGCCGGATATGCAGATGACACGGAAAGAACGGATAAACATTCCATCCTATCCGCGTCTTGGCTCTTTTCCCTAAATACAACTTATTCCTTTACGGCAATCACTTCAATCTCCACCAAACCGTTCTTCGGCAAAGTCTTGACTGCAACGGCAGAACGGGCCGGGAAAGTCCCTTCGAACTGAGAAGCATATACTTCGTTCATAGCAGCGAAATCACTCATATCGGCCAGGAATACGGTTGTCTTTACGACATCGTTGATGCTAAGGCCGGCTTCTTCCGAATTGCATGTACATTCTTGAATGCCTGTACGGTCTGTTCTTTCACTCCTCCTTCTGCGAAATTGCCTGTTGCGGGGTCAAGCCCCAACTGGCCGGAAGCAAACAGCATATTTCCTACTTGCACAGCCTGACTGTACGGACCGATAGCGGCAGGTGCGTTTTTTGTTGCGATAACTTTCTTCATTGTTTCTTTATTTTAATAACGTTATTGTGCTTGTTCATTCATCCGCTGGCGAACCACTTCATAGATCAGGATGGAAGAGGCGACCGATACGTTCAGCGAACCGATCGTACCGAACTGCGGAATCTTCACCATGCTGTCGCAGATACGAAGATTATCCATCGAAACTCCCGTATCTTCGGCTCCCATCACGATCGCCACAGGTCCGTCATATTTAATAGCCGTATAATTCTCAAAGCTTTTTCACTGGCTGCATAGACTTTTACCCGGACGCCTGTAAGAAACGGATGGCCTCCGTAATGCTTTTTTCCTTGCAGACAGGCAATACATGGAGCGCACCGGCCGAGGTCTTAATCGCATCGGCATTCACCGTTACGCTTCCCCTTGAAGGAATCACGATCGCATCCACACCCGCACATTCGCAGGTACGGGCAATCGCACCGAAGTTACGGACATCCGTAACCCCATCCAACAACACGATAAACGGATTCTTTCCCTGCTCATATACAAACGGAATAATATTTTCCAGCCGTTCGTATGTGATAGCCGGGATAAAAGCTATTACTCCCTGATGATTCTTACGTGTCAAACGGTCGAGACGTTCGGCAGGCACACGCTGTACAGGTATATCACGTCCTTTCAGAACTTCAAACAATTCACGAGACAAGTCTCCCTGCAGTTCACGTTTCACCAATATTTTATCAATCTCCTTATCGGCCCGGATTGCCTCGATCACGGCACGGATGCCGAACACCATTTCGTTTTCTTTCATTATTCTATATCTTTTCCGTTTTCATCACCGGACTATTTCGATTTTTTCCCGGCTTTATGCGGACAAAGATACAAAAGATTTACGCTTTTTATTATATACTCTCGTATATATTAGCTATTGCTTTTCAGCTTATGCCGTGACGATGAATAAGCCCGGATCAAGAATAAAATACCGGTAATAATCAAAGCAGATGAAAGTCCGGTATAAAATACCGAAATAAAGGAGTTGGGAAGCAATTGGAAATGACGGATCGTAACACCGAAAGTAATCATAAAGATCATCACGGTCCAGCCTTTCACATCAAAAAATGAAAAAGGACAGTTCTTTTTCCCCTTTTCGGGAAATCCGCTCGGAATGTTTAACAAACAAACGGCGAAAGACAAACTGGAAGAAAAGCAGGAAAACAACAATTGCCTCTCCAACTTTAAACAGCCAGTAATGGGCATCGTTCAACCACGTGATGATGCCGATCCTTAAGATATTGATGCCAGCTATGATCCAAACGCATCCGGCTATTAAAAGCAGGGTGCGCCGGTTTACTCTAAATTCCATTATCAGATACTTTTCTCTATGCTCCGCCTGTCACTCGTACGTTGGCGGCTATTCGTGCGATCCTTGTCAGACCGTTTGTCCCTATCGTAATGCCTGTCTTTATCCCGATCCGGACGTTTCTTGTCAAATTTGTCCTTATCGTGCTTATTCTTGTGATGATCGGAACCGGGACGGCCTCCCTGATGGCTCGGACGATCGTATTTGCCGGGCTTCCACTGCCCATTGTCATGATGTGGACGGCCATTGTTATGATGTGGTTGAGGACGATCATATTTACCGGGATACCATTTGCCGTCATCGAAACGGTCAAACCATCTATTGTTCGTATATTCCCATTGGCAATGCCAATAATGATCTTCATAACGATAGCACGCATTGGACGGACGGTAGTGCGGATAATGCGGATTATTGTACCAACCTCTCCAGTCATGAATGCGTGTCGGTGCCTCACGGACGAAACGCACATACAAACGAAACTGCGAAGGCGAAAGGATACGCTGTAATTTCCGGTCCCGTTCCATACGCAACTTATATATCTTCCGGGCAGACTGATCCCAATAGCGATAATGCTTGCGTGCTTCACGCTCGATCTTCTCTCCGTACCGATGAATGATCTTATGATACTCGGCAGCTTGACGGTTCGTCATGCGGATTGCCTGTTCCATCCAGAGGCAGTTCTGGCAATGGGGTTCATTCCATCCGAAACTGATCCAAAATTGTGCATGTCCCTGCAAGCTGCAAAAAGGATCGCTATTAATAGAATACTCAATTTCTTCATGTCTCTCAATTTTAAATTAGCACTTACATTCTGTTGCTATTATGACCGGATCGCGATGAAAAGGTTTAAATCTTTGATTTCAACAGCTCTTTCGCATTTGCAATAGAAGCACTGGTCAACGAAGCACCGCTCAGCATACGCGCAATCTCTTTTACACGCTCTTCTTTATTCATTTTCCTGATACGGGTTACGGTCCTTTCATCCGTATCCTCCTTATAAACAAAATAATGGTCTTTCCCTTTTTGCTGCGATCTGGGGGAGATGGGTAATGGCAAAAACCTGCATCTTCGTACCTAGTTCCTGCATGATATCCCCCATTTTATCGGCTATATCCCCGGAAACCCCCGTATCCACTTCATCAAAGATAATGGCAGGCAACGCCGTAAATCCGGCAATCATCGCCTTGATACATAACATCAGGCGGGAGATTTCGCCTCCGGATGCCGTCTCGGGCCACCGGTTGCAGTTCCGCACTCTTATTGGCGGAAAACATAAACCGGATTTCATCCATTCCATCGCTTTCCGGTTCCTGTTTAGGTACGAAATCGATCGCAAATCGCATATTCGGCATGCCTAACGGGACAACCATTTCTACCAATTGGGAAGCGATGGCTTTCGAGGCGATCTTACGCTGCTCGCTCAATACGGCTGCCTGTTGAAGCAGTTCCTGGTGAGAGACTTCCAACTGCTTTTTCAACGATTCGATCTGTTCATCAAAAGAATCGATCTCCTTCAGCTGCTTATTATATTTATCCAGCAACTCCATCAGCTCTTCGACTTTGGAAACCCGGTGTTTCTGTTCCAAGGTGTATAACGTATTAAGACGTTCGTTCACCCAATCCAAGCGCTCAGGATTAAATTCTATGTCCTCCTTCAGGACTTCCGTTTCGGAAGCCAGGTCGTTCATATCGATATAGGCAGAACGCAGACGCTCGGCTATTTCTTTCGCTTTCGGATAATAACGTTCCAGACTGTCTGCGGTGGAAAGGGCCTCTTTTATCAGTTGGACAGCTCCTTGTTCCTCCCCGTCCAGCAATCGGGTTATCTTATAAAGAGAACCTTTTATCTCTTCGGCATGGGAAAGGGTTTCCAGCTCCTGTTCCAGTTCTTCCTGTTCACCGGCAACCAAACCGGCATCGGCCAACTGCTCCAACTGAAAACGTACATAGTCTTCCTCCTGCTTGGTCTGGAGAGCCTTTTCGGTCAACTCTTTCAGTTCCTTTTTCAGAGACAGGTATCGGCTGTATTCCTTTCGGTAAAGAATCAGCAGGATATCGTTTTCGGCCATTACATCGATTACTTTCAGCTGAAACCGGTTATCTCCCAACAAAAGATTCTGGTGCTGCGAATGGATATCGATCAGCCGGCTTTTCCCAGTTCCTTCACTACAGAAAGCGGGACAGGCGAATCGTTTACAAAAGCACGGGATTTACCTGATGCAAACAATTCCCGGCGAAGAATGCAAATCTCCGCATCATACTCCAAGTCATTCGTAAGAAAAAATTCTTCCAATTTATATCGGGAGACATCAAAGACTGCTTCTATCACACACTTTTTCAGAACCGTTCTTAATACTCTTTCCATCCGCACGCTGTCCCCAAGACCAGGGATAGGGCCCCCAATATAATAGACTTTCCTGCACCCGTCTCGCCGGTTATCACAGAAAAACCTTTATCAAACTTAATGTCCAAGCTGTCTATCAGAACAAAATTCCGTATAAATAAAGACTTCAGCATAGCTATTCCAGATTACTTTTTAAGCGATTCCATACGCGTCGTGAGCAGGATACAGATTGGACAACATTTTATAACCTTCCTGCTTTTCCTGCGTAGTTGCTTTCGAATAGATCAAAACGACTTCATCCAATTTGGAATCGGCGAACATCTGAAGCAACGGAGATGTCGGCCGGGCACTTTTCACCTGTTCCAGAACCGGGAGCAGACCGATTATAGTCGTACGTCCACGATCCGGATTTGCAGCCATTTCATCGAGCCCCTTACGATGATAATTATACCACATGTCCCGGAACAGTTCGAAGTATTGTCCGTCAGAGCCGTTGCCAAAGCATGGCGGTTACGGTCGTTTTCAAAAGCTTTCCACCCTGTCCATGTAGGTTGCGCCTGTGCCAGGCTCACAATCTGCATGGCCTGTTCGAAGAAAGCAGTGCCACCTTTCGGAGAAAAACTGTCGAAATCCAGTCCGAGGATCGTATAGATATAAAAAACAACCGTTGCAATCAGATTGCTGTTCAATGTATTTTCCGTATATTCCAACGGTTCGAATTCGGTATAGTCGAAAGAGAGTTCCGTATCACGATAATTCAGCAACGTAGTCGTATAGCTGGAATTATATACCGGACGGCGGGCCTGCACTTGTATCTCGCCTTTAAAACTATTGTCCGATACCATTTCGTTGATGATGAGAGTCATGGAACAGTCGATACGTTCGTTCATGGCAAAAAGTAGCAACCGTCCACTTTTTGTTATTGACGAAATCATTCAATGCATCCTGCAAGGTTTTGAATACCTGTTTATTCGTACTCTGTACCTTATCACTGTTTATAGTGATGCGGGCATTCAGCTCCTGCGCCTTACCTATAAAGGGAGCAGCTCCCAACAAGCATATGCATAACAATTTCTTAATCATTCTCATTTTAATAATGTTGCCAATTTATTTACAATATCAACGGCCACCTCCTGTTTGCTCTTCAACGGATAAGCAATCGTCTCGCCTTCCTTGTCGATAATCGTGATCTTATTCGTGTCGCAACGGAAACCGGCACCTGCATCCTTTAAAGAATTCAACACGATAAAATCGAGGTTTTTCCGCTTCATCTTTCCTTCCGCATGGGCCATTTGATTATTTGTTTCCAATGCGAAACCTGCCAAGATCTGGTTTTCACGCTTGATCGCCCCTAACGAAGCTGCGATGTCCTTATTCGGAACCAGACGGAGCGACATTTCTCCTTTCGTTTCCCTCTTGATCTTTTCGCTTGCCTGCTCATCCGGGCGATAATCCGCCACAGCGGCACAAAGGATACCGGCATCCGCCTCCGGAAAAGCAGTTATGGCCGCCTGATACATCTCTTCGGCCGACTCGACATCGATCCGTTTGATATTCGGATGAACTACCGTCAAAGACACCGGTCCTGCGATCAAAGTCACTTCCGCTCCCTGCTCCGCACACGCTTCCGCCAATGCAAACCCCATCTTTCCAGAAGAATAGTTACCTATAAAACGCACAGGATCTATCTTTTCATATGTCGGACCGGCTGTTATTACAATCTTTTTTTTTTTCAAGCCGGGTTTGGGAAGCGAAGAAATCTTCCAGGACCGCCACGATCTTATCAGGTTCTTCCATACGCCCCTTTACCCACCAGATGGCTGGCAAGTTCCCCTTCGGCAGGTTCGATAATACGGTTGCCGAACAAACGGAGCCGGTATAAATTCTGCCTTGTGGAAGGATGTGCGAACATATCCAAATCCATCGCCGGAGCGACAAAACCGGAGCCTTGCATGACAAGTATGTCGTGACCAGCATATTGTCAGCAATGCCATTCGCCATCTTTCCGATCGTCGAAGCAGTAGCCGGTGCTACCAGCATGGCATCAGCCCAGAGACCAAGATCGACATGGCTGTTCCCGTGAACCGTCGCGATTCGAGAAAAACTCGCTGATCACCGGATGACTGCTCAACGTGGATAATGTAAGCGGCGTAATGAATTCTTTCCCGAGGGGTAATGACAACTTGCACCTCCGGCCCCTTTCTTCACGAGGGCACGGATAATATAGGCAGCTTTATAGGCAGCGATGCTTCCCTGTTATTCCCCCAATATGATATGTTTACCTTTCAGCATCATTCTTATTCATTCAAATAAATATTCATCCGAAATAGGATTTTAGTTTCATCCGGAAGAAATTTGTTTTCCCGGATGGAATTAATTCCTTTGTTCCATGTTTTCCTTATAAACGCAACAACAGGATATCGCGCGTTACCTTACTGTCAATATTGTGATGTTCACCCAATTTCCAGCCCTGTCTGTCCACAGGAGCGGCAATGCATCCAAATCCTTTTCTGCAATGCCACATTCACTCAAACGGGTCTTCAACCCCATCCGGCAGAAGAAATCCTCGCAGGCCGTGATTTGTTCGACGGCACGTTCTTCTTCCGTTCCGTCCGTAATACCGAAAACTACTTCCCCCATACGAGCCAGTTTGACCTGCTTCTCCTTAAACATATAAGTCATGACACCCGGCAAGAGAATCGCCAATGTTTGTGCATGATCCAGGCCGAACTGCGCCGTTAGCGCGTACCCCATGCGGTGGGAAGACCAGTCCTGCGGACCCCCTGCCCGATCCAGACATTCAAAGCATTGGTTGCCGCCCACATCAGGTTGGCACGGATATCATAATCATGCGGATTATCCAAGACCTTCAACCCCTCTTCATAAATGACACGCATCAGTCCTTCGAGAAAGCATCCTGTACTTTTGCATTAACCGGATAAGTAAGATACTGCTCCACTACATGAATAAAAGAGTCGACAACACCCATTGGCAACCTGTCTCGCCGGTAATGAATAAGTTACTTCCGGATCAAGTATTGCAAACTGCGGAAATACCAACGGAGATGCAAAATTCAGTTTCTCACGGGTTTCGGCGCGTGAAATAACAGAACGCTCATTCATTTCGGAACCGGTAGCCGATAATGTCAATACCGACCCAAAGGCAGGGCATTCTTTATCTCGCCACCTTTCGAAAGAATATCCCACGGATCGCCTTCGAAACCGACAGACACCGCGATGAACTTCGTAGCGTCGATCACCGAACCTCCGCCTACAGCCAACAAGAAAATCGATATTCTTCTCTTTGACGACATCAACGGCCTTCATGCAGGTCTCGTAATGCGGATTGCTTCGATTCCCTGAAAATTCAGTTACTTCAAAACCATTCAATGCATTTGTCACCTGGTCATAGATTCCGTTTTTTCTTAATACTTCCGCCGCCATACACCATCAACACTTTACTTCCTTCCGGAATCAAAGCGGACAAACGGGCTATGGAACCTTTGCCGAATACAACCTTTACAGGGTTAGCAAACTCAAAATTATTCATTGTCCTTATTTCGAATTAAAACCTCTCAATTTTATCTCAGTCAGTATTTTCTTGGTGTTCAGCGGGAAGTCGCCATTCATTATCCAGGAATAATATCCGGGGTCTGTTTTTCAGAACTTCTTCCACCAACTTTCCTTTGTATTTACCAAAGTTAATGACTTCTTTGCCATCTTCATTGTAGATCATGCGGCCGGCAAAATCAACATTGTTGGTAAAACTGGAATATTTGGATAAGAAGTCAATATCATTCTGCAAATCGTCCGGATAACGGTCTAACTGAGCTTTCAGAATCTCATAAGTCGCCATTGTATCGGCCTCTGCCGTGTGAGCATTTTCGAGGCTTTTGTCACAATAAAACTTATAGGCTGCAGATAATGTACGTTGCTCCATCTTATGAAAAATGGTCTGTACATCTACAAACTTGCGTTTGTTCAAATCGATATCGACACCTGCACGCAGAAATTCTTCTGCCAACAAAGGGATATCAAAGCGATTGGAATTATATCCTGCCAGGTCACAGCCTTCAATCTGGGCTGCCAACGATTTGGCTATTTCTTTTAAAGGTCGGGCAATCTTTTTTACGTCTTCGTCGGTGATGCCGTGAATAGCGGTCGACTCCGGTGGAATGGGCATTTCCGGATTGATCCGTCTCGTTTTAGATTCTTCTTTTCCATTCGGGTAAACCTTGACAAAAGAGATTTCCACGATACGGTCTTTGACTATATTAATACCCGTCGTCTCCAAGTCGAAGAAGACTAACGGATTTTTCAGGTTTACCGCCATTTTTTATATTTTAATCATTCAACATCATAGGCATCAGCAGCATCAGCAAATCCTCGTTTTCTTCGTTTTCAGAAGGAACGATCAGACCAGCACGCGAAGGATCAGCCAATTCGAGTATCACCTCTTCCGAATTGATGTTGCTCAGTATTTCAATCAGATAAGTTGCCTTGAAACCGATGCTTAATTCGGTTCCGTCAAAACTGGCAAACAATTTTCTTCTGCAAGTAGAGAAATCGATGTCCTGTGCGGAAACCAGCATTTCGTGTCTCCTTCAGCTGCAACTTGACCAAGACTGCTGGCCGGATTGGAGAAAACAGAAACACGCTTCAAGGCGTTCAGGAAAGAGATACGGTCGATTGTCACCTTGTAAGGATTTTCCTGCGGGATCACACTGTTGTAATTCGGATAACGACCTTCGATCAGGCGGCACACCATTTCGAAATTAGCACAGTTGACCATATAAGCATTGTTATCATCAAACTTGATATTAACCATTTCTGTTTCCTTTAACCAGCAGGTTCTTCAATAGGTTAGCGGGCTTCTTCGGCAAGATGAAAGAAGCTCTTTCCGGTGATTTTACCGAAAGATTGCGCAGACGTACCAGCTTATGACCGTCGGAAGCCACGAATGTCAAATCGTCCGTGTGAATATCGAAATAGATACCGTTCATTACCGGACGGAGTTCCTCGTCGTCGGCAGTTGCAAAAAGCGAGCGGCTGATGCCGTTCAGCAACATTTGTGAATCCACAATGATTGCAATTGCATTATCATTCAACGGCTTTTGGAGCGGATAAGTATCCCCTTTCTGTCCGATAAAATTATATTTACCATTCTGGAAATGGATAAAGATTTCCAGGTTATCGTCGTTAATATCAAAAGTCAGCGGCTGTTCGGGCAAGCTCCTTCAACGGGTCGAGCAAGATTTTTGCCGAAACCGCGAAAAGTCCGCTTCCTTGTGCATTCATCACGTCAACGGATGTAACCAAACGTGTTTCAGCATCCGAAGCTGTTATAGTAAGTTTATTACCTTCCAGGTTGAAAAGGAAACTGTCCAGGATCGGTAATGAATTCTTAGAAGCAATAACTTTGCTAATAGATTGCAAACGTGATAACAGCGCTGTGCTGGATACATCAAATCTCATGGTTCTTAATTGTTTATATTTTAATTTTATTATTTTGACAACGTGTAGTCAGGGCGATTCACAAACGCCCATACAAAATCGGACAAAAAATATTTGATTAAAAGGAAAATCTTTCCATATAACTTTTCAGCAGAAAGGAAAACAAAAAAAGAGGCCCTTCATATCGAAGAACCTCTTTCTATATCTTTTATTAGGAAAGTTATTTCGCGAAATAATCTTTTAACAGCTTCATTAGGAATCATTTCTTCCTGGAAGATGTAAGCACCAGTCTTCGGGGACTTAACCATCTTGATTACTTTTTAGAGTAGGTACGACCGTCACCTTTCTTAAATGTTGCAACCGCTTTTTTTTGCCATTGTTTAAAATCTCCTCTTACTTAATTTCTTTGTGTAACGTCATCTTCTTCAGGATAGGATTATACTTCATCAACTCCAATCTCTGAGTTGTATTCTTTCTGTTCTTTGTTGTAATATAACGAGATGTACCCGGCATACCACTGTCTTTGTGCTCGGTACATTCAAGAATCACCTGAACTCTGTTACCTTTTGCTTTCTTTGCCATTTCTTATTTCCTCCTCAAATTAAGCGTTTAAATAACCTTTTTCAGCAGCTTTTTAATTGCTGCATCCAAACCAAGTTTATTGATAGTACGCAAGCCAGCGGCTGAAATATTCAGGCTAACCCAACAATCCTGTTCTACCCAGTAGAACTTTTTAGTAAACAGGTTAACATCAAACTTACGTTTCGTTCTTCTCTTAGAGTGAGAAACGTTGTTGCCAACCATTGCTTTTTTTCCGGTAATTTGACAAATTTTAGACATTGCTAATTCTACTTTTTAATTTACGAAATTAAGTCAACTCCTGCTATGTGTCTTCCCTTTTTCCGAACTAGCATCATGATCAGAACGAAGATTCTAATAGAGTTTCTCTTCCTTTACGGGGCACAAAGGTACAAATTATTTTTGATTATTCCACACAAAACGCCAATAAATTTCACTTATAAATACATACAGACTTCCGTACAACAAAAATACAACTTTATTGGTTTTAATAATAATAAACATAAATACTTACGTAAAAATTATGACTAGAAACTTTAAGGAAGCAGTAGAACACAGGAGAACCTACTATAACATCACCAACAGCTCTCCTATTTCGGACCATGAGATTAAAGAACTCATCGCATTCGCAGTGAAAAACGTACCTTCTGCCTTCAATTCGCAGTCGACACGAATCGTTCTTCTTTTTTGGGCAAAAATCATAAGAAGTTCTGGGACATCACCAAAGAAGCATTGAAAGCTATCGTTCCGGCAGAAGCTTTTTGAAAAGACACTTGCCAAAATAAATACCAGCTTCGATTGCGGATATGGCACCGTCTTGTTCTTTGAAGATATGGAAGTGGTTGAAAATTTGCAGAAAGCATTTCCCAGCTACAAGGATAATTTCCCTGTCTGGTCGCAACAGACTTCTGCCATGCACCAGTTCGCTATCTGGACAATGTTGGAAGATGCCGGCTTAGGCGCTTCCCTTCAACATTACAATCCTTTAATCGATGAAAAGGTGCAAAATGAATGGAAACTCAATCCGAACTGGAAGCTTATCGCACAAATGCCGTTCGGAACACCGACCCAAAAGCCGGGTGAAAAAGAATTCAATCCCATCCAGGAACGTTTCTTTACTTTTGAATAATTTAATTTGCAGGTTATGAAATATGACATAGCCATTATCGGAGGAGGACCGGCCGGCTATACAGCCGGTGAACGGGCCGCCGAAAATGGATTAAAAACCATCCTCTTTGAAAAGAACGCCATTGGAGGCGTCTGCCTGAACGAAGGCTGTATTCCGACTAAGACATTATTATATTCAGCCAAAATACTGGATAATATAAAGAGCGCCGCCAAATACGGAATCCAGGCAGACAATGCCCCAGGTTTCGACTTGGGCAAAATTATCGCACGTAAAAACAAGACCGTCAAAAACTGACACTGGGTGTCAAAGCCAAGCTGAACGGCAACGGCGTGACAATCATACAGGGAGAAGCTGTAATCCGGGAGAGGAAGACGGATATATATTGATTCAGTGCGGCGAGGAAGTTTTTGCGGTAAAGAATATCTTGCTTTGTACCGGTTCGAAACCGTCATTCCACCGATAAAAAGGATTGTCGGAGATTGCTTACTGGACTTCGAAAGAAGCACTGGATGTGAAAGAACTTCCCCGGTCGATTGCTATTATCGGTGGCGGAGTAATCGGAATCGAATTCGCCTCTTTCTTCAACAGCATGGGAGTTAAAGTGAAAGTTATCGAGATGATGCCCGAGATACTTCGGTGCGATGGATAAGGAGATATCTGCAATGCTGCGGTCCGAATATACCAAAAAGGGCGTTGAATTCTTTCTTGAAACTAAAGTCATCGAAGTCACACCCGACAGCATGATTGTGGAAAAGGACGGGAAAACTGAGACAATCGAGGCCGACAAGATACTGGTCAGTGTCGGACGAAAAGCCAACACGAAAAAACCTGGGCATCGAAACACTGGGCATCGAACTTCTCCGAAACGGCATAAAGGTAAATGAATACATGCAAACCTCCCACCCTAACGTCTATGCCTGTGGGGACATCACCGGTTTTTCCATGCTGGCCCATACTGCATACCGGGAAGCGGAAGTTGCCATCAACCACTTACTGGGACACGATGACCGGATGAGCTATAAGGCTGTCCCGGCCTGGTCTACACCAACCCGGAAGTTGCCAGCGTAGGAAAGACGGAAGAGGAATTACAGGCTGCCGGTATTATATATAATGTAGTAAAGATACCGATGACTCTACTCCGGACGCTTTATGGCCGAAAACGAATCGTTCGCCGGACTGTGCAAACTAATAACGGATACCGACGACCGTATTATCGGTTGCCATCTGGTGGGAAATCCGGCTTCCGAAATCATTATTGCCGCCGGCATAGCCATCGGGAACGGCTTTACCACCGAAGAATTCAAAAAGAACATCTTCCCCCACCCGACAGTCGGGGAAGTCATCCACGAAACTTATATTTATAATGCTTTGCATTCATAACACCCATACAGACGCCTGGTTCAATCTTGCCGCAGAAGAATACCTCTTAAAAAGAATTTCTCAGAAGATATCTTCATGTTGTGGCAGAACGAACCGGCTTTGTCGTTATCGGCAAATACCAGAATATCCGGGCAGAAACGGATATCGAATATGCCCGGCAAAAACGAATCAGGCTGGCACGCCGTTATTCCGGTGGCGGTGCCGTTTATCACGATATGGGAAACCTGAATCTTACTTTCATCGAAAACAGCAATCAGATACGTTCTTCCGCATTCACCGAAAGTATTATCCGCTTTCTGGAACATTACGGACTACATGCCCGTTCCGATGAAAGGCAGGGGCTGACAATCGACGGCCTGAAAATTTCCGGCAGCGCGCAAGCTATCCATAAACGGAGAATGCTGCATCATGCCACGCTCCTTTTTCTCCACAGACTTGGAGATACTCGACCGGGCCCTCCAGCCTTCTCCCGAATATACCGGCGGGGAAGTTACGACATCCTTATTACGTTCCATCAGTAAAAAGTCCGGTAACCAACCTGTCAGACAAGCTGCCTATCCCCGTTTCCATCGACGAATTCAAACTGTCTTTGTCCGATTATTTCTCCAACGAAAACACCTCTTGCGACCGATACGAATTCACCTGCCACGACCTGGAAGAAATCCGGTTGTTAAGGAATAAAAAAATATGCTGACGTAAACTGGATTTTCAATACTTACACCCTGTAATATAGAACTTTCACCCACCCTTCCTTGTTCCATTATAACAATAGAATAAACCCGGACACGTCCGTTTGATTTATTCATCCGGCGGTAAACAAAAAGATAAAAAGTTAATTATATTATGGCTACATTTGAAATAAAAATGCCCAAACTGGGCGAAAGCATTACAGAAGGAACGATTATCTCCTGGTCTGTAAAAAAACCGGCGACTCTATCAATGAGGACGACGTACTCTTTGAAGTAAGCACAGCCAAAGTCAGCGCGGAAATCCCTCTCCCGTTGCCGGGAAAGTCCTTGAAATATTCAGGAAGGCGACACCGTTGCGGTAGGCACAACCGTTGCCATCATCGGACTCGAAGGCTCGGAAGATGATACGGATAATGATACAGCCGGTCATACGACCATTCCCGAAAAAAGAATCTGCTGAAACACCGGCAAATAACAAGAACATTCCTTCCGCCGCTCCCGTCCCTAAAGCACAGGCCGCCAAAGAAGACGAAAGATGGTATTCACCCGTCGTACTTCAGATGGCCCGCGACGCTAATCTGTCGCAGGATGAACTGGACCGGATTCCCGGAACCGGCTATATGGGGCGCCTGAGTAAAAAAAAGACATGAAAGATTATCTCTCGGGAAAGAAAGGTGCGACAATGATAACGCAATCCCAACCAGCCTCACAGACTGTAACTGAAAGTAAACCGGCTCCGGCTTCACAGGCCAAACCGGCACAGACAAGTCCGGCATCTTCCGCTCCCGCTTCACAAGTAATATCTTCCGCCCGGTATCAGCCGGCAGCGAAGACAAGGTAATGGAAATGGACCGTGTAGGCAAGATTATCGCCGACCATATGGTTATGTCGAAGAACGTATCGCCCCATGTGACAACTGTCGTGGAAGTAGATGTCACCAAACTGGTTCAATGGCGCTCACGCAACAAGGAGGCATTCCGGAAACGGGAAGGCATCAGCCTGACCTATATGCCGGCCATTACGGAGGCAACAGCAAAAGCCTTGTCCGAATTTCCTCAGGGTAAACGCCTCCGTCAACGGCTACCAAATCATTCTGAAGAAACATATCAATGTAGGAATCGCAGTCTCGCTGGATGACGGGAATCTGATTGTCCCGGTTGTTCGCGACGCCGACAAGCTGAACCTGAACGGCCTGGCTGTCGCCATAGACACTCTGGCAAACAAGGCACGCGACAACAAACTCGCGCCGGACGACATTCAGGGGAGGCACTTTCACAATCACGAACTTCGGAACATTCAAGAACCTGTTCGCTACACCAATCATCAACCAGCCCCAGGTTGCTATCCTGGGAGTCGGTTATATAGAGAAAAAAGCCGGCGGTCATCGAAACACCGGAAGGCGACACCATCGGAATCCGGCATAAAATGTACCTGTCCCTGTCATACGACCACCGTCTTATCAACGGTGCTCTGGGAGGTGCTTTTCTCCGCCGCATTGCCGATTATCTGGAAAACTGGAGTCTTTAATAATTAAATCAATTAAACATGAAAAAGTACGATATAAAAAATACGGATAAAGAAACACTGCAAAAGTGGTTCTATCTGATGACACTCGGCCGGGCTCTCGACGAAAAAGGCCCCTGCCTACCTGCTGCAATCGCTAGGCTGGTCGTATCATGCTCCCTACGCCGGACATGATGGGATTCAGCTTGCGGTCGGGCAGGTTTTCAAAAAAAGGGGAGAAGATTTCCTGTTCCCTTATTACCGGGACATGCTCACCGTTCTATCGGCAGGAATGACTCCCGAAGAAATTATACTCAACGGCATCTCCAAGGCGACCGACCTGACAGGCGGAGGCCGCCACATGTCCAACCATTTTGCAAAAAACAGAATGGAACATCGAAAATATATCCTCCGCAACCGGTACACATGATTTGCATGCTGCCGGCGTCGGGCGTGCCATGGTTTACTACGGGCACAAGGGGGGTTGCCATCACTTCCCACGGTGAATCGGCCACTTCCGAAGGCTTCGTCTATGAAGCAATCAACGGCGCCAGCACTGAACGCCTGCCGGTCATTTTCGTTATTCAGGATAACGGATATGGCATTTCTGTCCCGAAAGAAGACCAGACCGCCAACCGCAAGGTTGCCGACAACTTCGGGGTTCAAGAACCTGAAGATTATCCATTGCAACGGCAAAGACGTCTTCGACTCCATGAATGCCATGACGGAGGCCAAAGAGTATGCCCTCAACCGTACGCCGGTCATCGTACAGGCCAACTGCGTACGTATCGGTTCGCATTCGAACTCGGACAAACATACGTTATACCGCGATGAAAACGAGCTGAATTATGTAAAGGCGGCAGACCCTCTGTATAAGTTCCGCCGCATGCTTCTCCGATATAAACGTTTCACCGAAGAAGAGTTAAAGGAGATAGAAGACAAAGCAAAGAAAGACCTGTCCGCAGCCAACCGGAAAGCGCTTGCCGCTCCCGACCCTGATCCTGCCACGGTTACCGATTTTGTCTTGCCCGAACCTTATATTCCCCGGAAGTATACAGATGGCATACCACACGATGAAAGGGGAGAAAAAGAAACATTGGTCACCGCCATCAACAAGACGCTGAAAGCGGAGTTCCGGTACAATCCGGACACGTTCATCTGGGGGCAGGATATTGCCAATAAAGAAAAAAAGGCGGCGTCTTCAACATCTCGAAAGGAATGCAGCAGGAGTTTGGGGATGCCCGCGTCTTCAACGCCCGATTGCCGAAGACTATATCGTCGGCACGGCCAACGGCATGTGCCGTTTCGACCCTAAAATACATGTCGTGATAGAAGGTGCCGAATTTGCCGATTATTTCTGGCCGGCAGTCGAACAGTATGTGGAATGTACCCATGAATACTGGAGAAGCTACGGACAGTTCACGCCCAACATCACGCTCCGTCTGGCTTCGGGCGGATACATCGGCGGCGGCCTGTATCATTCGCAAACGATAGAAGGGGCACTGACGACCTTGCCAGGTGCACGAATCGTTTACCCTTCATTTGCCGATGATGCCGCCGGCCTGCTCCGGACAAGCATGCGTTCGAAAGGGTTTACCCTCTTCCTCGAACCGAAAGCTTTATATAATGCGGTGGAAGCCTCGGCCGTGGTACCCGATGACTTCGAGGTTCCTTTCGGCAAAAGCACGCATCCGCCGCCCGGGAGACGACATGAGCATTATCACTTACGGCAATACCACGCATCTCTGCCTGAACGTTGCCGAACGGTTACAACGGGAACATAACCGGAATGTCGAAGTTATCGACCTCCGCTCCCTGATACCGTTAGATAAAGAGACTATTTTCGAATCTGTCAAGAAGACAAGCAAAGTCCTGATTGTGCATGAAGACAAGGTCTTCTCCGGTTTCGGGGCGGAAATTGCCAGTATGATTGGTGCCGAACTGTTCCAATACCTCGATGCTCCGATACAGCGCGTCGGCTCCCTCTTCACCCCCGTCGGATTCAACCCGATACTCGAAAAGGCAATCCTGCCGAATGAAGAGAAGATTTATAAGGCGGCTAAAGAATTGTTGGATTACTAAAAAAGCAAACGAATAATGAAAAAAAAAATAGGATTATTTTACGGAACTGCGACAGCTAAGACTGCTGCTGTCGTCCAAAAGATAAAGGAAGCGTTCGGAGGAGATATCGTCGATATCATTCCTGTCGAACAATCCGATGAAAAGGAGTTTAATGCATATGATTATATTATCGCAGGCTCTTCCACCTGGTTCGACGGAGAACTGCCGACTTACTGGGACGAGACGCTCCCCGAACTTACCGGTCTCAACCTGACCGGCAAGAGAGTCGCCCTCTTCGGATTGGGAGACCAGAAGAAGGATCCGGATAATTTCGCCGATGGAATCGGCATTTTAGCAAAAGCCTTCACCGACCGGGGAGCCACCCTGGTTGGAAGAACGTCGTCGGAAGGATACCATTTCAACCGATCCGGTGCACTGCAAAACGGGCAATTCCTCGGATTGATACTGGACATAGAGAACCAGTCCGATAAAAAACCGATGAAAGAGTCCGGAAATGGGTCGGACAGCTAAAAACCGAGTTTGAGAAGGGTGCCCCTTCTTCCGACGAAGAATTTAACTGCTGATCGTTCCTCGTCAAGAAGTACGATAGTTCCACCGCCAATCTTCCGGCGACATCTTAAAGCGTCGCCGGAAAACCCGGAACAGACCGCTGGGACTATAACCACAACGCTGTGCCACCGCCCGTATTTCAGATTTACTATGCGCCAGCATGTATTTGGCCATCTCCAGCGAATAGTCTTCAATGAATTGCGCGACCGACGTACCGGCCAGCACTTTTATCGCACCATTTAAATCGGAGACGCTCACTTCAAGTTCCTTGGCATAATACTCCACTGGAAGCGCCCCTCCGGCATGAAGCAACGGCATCAGATGGTCGATAAACGTATTGCCGCTCGGACGATAACCGGGAACAATAACAGGAAGGCCCATCCAGCGCTCTCTTCTTCGGTTGCCGGACGAGGGTCGATGCTTACAAACAGTTTGGTGACTGATATGGTAGGAAATTTATGGCTCATGTGTTGTTCTTTTAAAGTTACGCAGGTAAAGATAAGGGATAAAAAGCGGAGAAACAAGTCCGGACAAATAAAAATATTGCCAAGCTGATTAGCGCGGCAATTTCGGAGTCCTACAATAGTGCCAACTTATTTAAAAAGGCATTTCCTCCAACTACAAAAATGCCAAATTATTTAGCGAGGCACTGTCGTAGACCTTCAATATTGCCGCGCTAATCAGCCTGGCATTATATACATTATATTTCTTCTTCTGAAGCCTTATAAAAGCCTATCTCCGATAGTTGCGGAACATCCCTCGCCCCATTTATAATGATCCGGGCCTTATTGCAACGTATGGGAGCAAAGCGGAGAATCCGTTTATATCCGACCGTAGTCCCTTCTGCCACCGTTTGCCATCCGTCACTTGTCAGGCATTCCAGCGCAAAACGTTCGATACGTTGTCCTTCCGTGATATTCTCCTCCTGCAAAAGGAGCCGGTCGAATATCTGTTCGTCCTTGAAAGAGATTTCGAGCGTATTGGCTTCTCCGGAACTCTGCCAGTAAGTCTTCAGGTCGTTATCCGTCAGTTCGGTAGTTTTGCCAGAAGACAGGATGGCATTCTCCAGCAGGTTCTTTTCAAACGTCTTTCCCAATATCCGTTGCATATTCTTCAGGGAGGAAATATCGTTTTCGTGGATCAGACCGCGTTTGTCGGGAGGCAGGTTCAGGAGTAGCAGGGAGTTCTTCCCGACCGAACTATAATAAATGTCTATCAACTTCTGAGGCGTTTTCACCGAAGAATCTTCCGAGGTATGGTAATACCAACCCGGGCGGATGGAGACATCGACTTCCGAAGGATACCAAATCGCTCCCTTCGCATCCGTCAGTAAAGAACGGCTTCCCAAATCCTGCGCCATTTTATCTCCTTCCGGTAAGAATGTACCGCTACCCGCCTCTTGCTGCGAAGATTCGGCAATGGCATTCAGGCTGGATACAGCGGCAGGCAAAACGCTCCATTCGGTATCGCGACCGTAACCGCTTTCCGTCCCGACCCATCTCACGTCAGGTCCCATAACGGCAATGACAGCCTGCGGCTGCAAGCGTCGAATCTCTGTATAATAGCGCATAAAATCATACTCCTGCTTTTTCCCGTTCGGACCTTCACCACAGGCACCGTCGAACCAGACTTCGTCTACACGGCCATATTGCGTCAGCAGTTCCGTCAGTTGGTTGACAAAATAATCATTATATTTTTTTCCGTGCCATAATCCGGATGATTCCTATCCCAGGGAGACAGATAGACGGCAAACTTCAAGCCGTATTCCTTGCAGGCATCCGCCACATCGCGGACAAGGTCTCCTTTCCCCTCTTTCCAGGGGAGTGGAAGCCACCGAAAAATCGGTATAGGCCGAGGGCCACAGGCAGAATCCGTCATGATGTTTACAGGTCAGCAGGATCATCTTCATTCCGGCCTCTTTTCGCCGTCCGTGCCCACTGTCGGGCATCCAGTTCAGTCGGGTTGAAGACGGAAGGGTCTTCTTTCCCCGTCCCCCATTCCACATCGGTAAAGGTATTCACGCCGTAACAGATAAAACAGGTAAAATTCCATCTTCTGCCATTCCAATTGCCGCTCGGAAGGTACGACATGGGCCGCCAGACGTGCTTTTTTTCATCTGCGGAAGCATTTTCTGGAAATAAACAGGAAGTTATATATATTTCTTTTTTTTGCCCGTCGGCATTGCTCCCGCCCTGCTGCCGTCCGCAACCGAGAAACAACAAAGATAGCATCACGCATCCGGCACACAGATTTCCTACTATTGTTTTCATGATATTACAATTAGATTAAGTGAAGGCAAAAATAGATATTCTTTTTCACACCTTAATTGTACAATCAGAGACTATTATTGTATAATCTTATTACTGAAGGGCATAAAAACGGGCTGTCCTAAAATCACTTTCCAGGCAACCCCCTCCTTTGTTGTACGAAAAATAAAAAACAGTGGGCTATTCTCTGCCGCCCCCCAAAGCCCTGTAGAGATTAATCACGCTTTGTATCTCAGTAACTGCTTCCAGGGACGTGATTTTGCTTGTCCAGCAAGAAACTCTTTTCGCGGCTGGACAAGCAGTCAGGCGTCATTTACCTCGCTTCCGGCATTCAGCAACGATTGCTGGAAGGCAAGAGCCGCCTCTTCCTGTTGCAGCTTGGTAATCTTGTACTGGGCGATAATCTCCCCACGGGCAAACAGTGGCTGTGTCAGCGAACCTACTGCCAAAGCCAGGAACTTGCCCGGGTTTACAATCATCGAACCGGCATTGTTCGTCCATCCCGCGTAATAAGCCGCCTCCATCTGCGATACGGCTGATTCGTTGGACAAGCCGGCTTTCATCCGGGCACCATTGGAACTAATCAACGAAACAGCCATCGAGCATATCAAACACCGCCTGAAACACTCCGACAAATCCATCAAAGAGATAGCAGAAGAGTTCAACTTCCCCAACCAATCCTTCTTCGGCAAGTTTGTAAAAGCTCACACCGGCATGTCCCCGCACGTTATCGTGATGCGAGGGTAGAATAGTTTGTTGTTTTTTTCTTATATTTGCTGAGTAATAACCTTTGAACACTATTAAACAGAAAATCATGAAAGAATTTGAAGAAGCACTAGTTTGCAAATGTAAGAATGAGAGAATACCGGAAGAATTCAATTACTTCGGAAAAGTCATTGGCGAATGGGACCTCGACTGGAATGACCGCCTCAATACCTCCACCCCACGCCGTGTGAAAGGCGAATGGATATTTTCCTGGGTACTTGACGGTATGGCCGTACAAGACGTTTTCATTGTCCCCTTCAAGAGCCGAGCGGCTCATTGATATTCAGCCCGACGCCGCCTACGGAACCACCATCCGCCTGTTCAACACCGAAAGACAAGTCTGGGAAATATTCTACGGATGCCCCGAAGAATGCGCACGTCTCGAAGCACGCAAGGAAGGTGACGAAATCATCCTCACTGAAATAACCTCAAAAGCTATGAAATGGATTTTCTCCGATATCACCGATAATTCATTCACCTGGCGCAGCATCGCTAAAAAGCCCTGCAGGAAATTGGATTACACTCGCAAGAGTCTACGCTACCCGCAAAAGAAATAAAAACAGTAATCTTTCATAATAACGAATGGCATGCAAATTAAAATTATTTATTCAATCTGCATGCCATCCATTATTTCTCATACTTTAGTTCTGCGCCCGGTACTCGTTCGGAGAAGTTCCTACGCATTTCTTGAAAAGACGGGTGAAATGCTGCGGATACTTAAATCCCCAGTTCATAAGCTATTTCGCTGATAGAACGGCTGGTGTCGAGCACCTTTTCCTTCGCCATGTCAATCAACATCAACTGTATATGTTCCTGAGCCGATTTGCCTGTTTCCTTTTTAATCAGGTCGCCTCAGGTAATTTGCGGAAAGATGTAACTGGTCTGCACAATATTGCACGGACGGCAACCCAATCTCTTGTGGCTTATCCGACAGAAAATAGTCGTTCAATATCTTCTCAAACTTCGACAATGTATCTTTATTTACGTTCTCGCGGGTAATGAACTGGCGGTCATAGAAGCGCAAGCAGTAGTTGAGCAACAGTTCGATATTGGAAACAATCAGCATCCGGCTGTGTTTATCGATCCCCCTAGAAAGTTCCAGTTCTATATTCTTCAGGCAATCGATTACGATTTGCCGCTCCTGTTCCGACAAGTGGAGAGCCTCATATACTTCATAGGAGAAGAAATTATAATTCTTTATATTGCGTCCGAGTGTCGTCCCCGAATCAAATCCGGATGAAACAACAACGCCCATCCTTTCGGCTTTATCACCTCTCCGTCATTCGACACACCGACTACCTGGCCCGGACCCGTGAAAACCATCGTGCCTTCCTGGTAATCATAATAATTACGTCCGTATTGCAAGTCGCCGCATTTTACCTCTTTCAGGAAGACTGCATAAAAGCCGTAACTCATCCGGGCACGTTTTATACCCGCTACTTTCGAGAAGTCGATCACGCTAACCAGCGGGTGCAACGTTTCCTGCCCTATCCGGTCATTATACTGGCAGATATGATCCATTTTTTTCTATTTCAGCCATAGTCTTTCCTTTTTAAATGTTTCAGTACAAAGTTAATAGATTTTTGTTATATCAGTCAAACTTCGACTATTTTACAGCTTCCGTATATTCCTCATCAGTCACTTCGCCAAAGCCATTCCGCACTGTTTTTCGCTTACCTTCGGGTGATTCCGATATGTGTAAAACGGCTGTCGGGTGCAGCACCATGCCAGTGGACGGTATTGGCCGGAATATTTACCACATCGCCCGATTTGCAGACGTTGGGCCGGTTTGCCTTTTTCCTGGTAATAGCCGACTCCTTCAGTACAAAGCAGGATTTGTCCTACTGCGTGGGAATGCCAGTTGTTGCGGGTACCGGGGCGAAGGTTACATTATAAATGTTACAATCCTATTCCGGTTGTGTGGAAAGCATCTTCAGTCCAGGCATCGCCGCTGAAGTTAGCAGTAATAAGATTGCCAGTCCCAATACCGGTTCTTTTACCTGAGTTTTATCTTCCATTGTTTCTACTGTTTGATTATTTCCGTTATTGTTTTACTGTTGCACACATTCACTGCAAAAGAGTGCCATGCAAATCAGGATAATTACTGAATTATTTTTCATACGCTTCCTTATTTGGTATTTTATCATCTTCCTTTCGATGTTGCAAAAATAAGGAAACAGTGACAACCAGACTGTAGACGGATTACAGATATTTATACCCAAATTACGGATTACCATTGGGATAGTAACACACGTCGACAGATTATTCTACCATCCCCTTGTCGATACCAAACTTCTCATCCGTCTGGCATTTCCCGGCAGGTTCCACATGTACTAGAATATCATATACATTATCTATCGAGTTTTCAATACTTTTCTCTACGGCATCGGCAATTTCATGGGCTTGCATAAGTGTCATCTGTGGATCCACTTCTATGTCGAGAGTAATATTATACAGGTTTTCCTATCATCCTCGACCTAACCCGGTGTGGATTACCTGCACCATAAGGCACTTTCTCTACAGCTTCAAATATCTTATTATATACATTGACATCTTTCACGCCGTCCATCAATTCCACATTCGAATCCATAAAGATGCTGACAGATGATTTAATAATGAAGAGACTTATTATCAACCCGGTAATTGAATCGAGTATCGGCAGTTTAAATATAAAAGTAAATATCAACCCCAATAAAACCCCGGATGAAATAACAACATCATTACGCATATTGATAGCATTTGCCGTCAACATGGAACTATTGATTTTCTTTCCTTGCTTATACTGATATAACGCCAGCAGAAGTTTGCCGGCAATAGAAAAGACAGTAACATATATAGCAATAGCAGACGGTATCTCTTTTGCCTCGTCCGAAAAAATACTTTCAACAGACGACAACAGCATCTGTACACCGGCATAAAAAATATCACGAGCGACAGGATCTTCGTTGCAATACTCTCCGCTTTCTCATAGCCGAACACATACTTTTTAGAAGGTGGCCGACTCATAATACGCGCCGTAAAAATCATCACAACAGAAATAATTACATCTGTCGCCGAATCGATACCGTCCCCCAATACGGCTAAACTGCCAGCCAATAAACCTACAATAATTTTCGATACGGAAAGTACAGCGTTACCAATCGTGCTTATCCATGATGTTCTTATCAATATTTTCTCCCGTGACATATCTTTGCCTTATTAAGTAAATAGATTTTACAAACAGGGGATAAATATAAGCATAATATATCTGTCCGCACAGCCAAACGAAACAACTATTTTCCCTTATTGGTTTTAATTTACCTCAATTTTTCAACACGTCCTGTTTCCCAGCTACTTATCAGGTATAAAAACCTTATGAAAACCCATTCCTGCATTCTTTACCCTTTACAAGGTTATTGTATTTTTATATCATTAGATAAGAGAAAAGATTCAAATAAAATCAGCCATAAAACAAATCGGGATATAGTATATAAACAAATAGCTATCAATATATTACAATAAAAACGAATGACTAAAATAATCGATCGTTTATTTTAGTCTGCGCAAAGGTATGAATAATTTTTATATCCACAAGACATATATTTTTTTTAAATTTTGATTTTCAAAGCACTAAATATTTATTAACACAATGTTAAAAAGCACAGAAAAATGACTAAAAAAAACGATCGTTTTGCTAGTCATTTTTCGTGAGCTCACATCTGTGACTGACGAACTTTGTCATGTCAATAACTAGTATTAATGTAATGGCTTACCTACTTATAATTTTATCCTTACTTATATCAATAATTCTCTCAGCGCTTATTATTCCGAGGATTCTCGTAGTAGCTTTTCGAAAAAGCTATTCGACATCCCCGATGAACGAAAAGTCCATAGCGGAATAATTACCTCGCCTGGGCGGCATATCTTTTGTCCCCACCATCCTATTTTCATTAGCTTTCACCACCGGATTAAGGTATCTTATCGGTTATGAAATCGCCTATTGATAGCCTTCATTTCATAGTTCCCGAATTTTATTTCTTAGTCTGTGGCTTAACGTTATTGTATTTATCAGGAATAAAAGACGACTTAGTCGGATTGCGTTACCGAAGCAAATTCGTTGTACAGATCATAGCAGCCTCCCTTATCCCCCTGTCCGGCCTATGGATCAACAACCTGTATGGCCTTTTCGGAATTGAAGAACTGACACCCTGGCTAGGAATCCCTTTTACCATTTTACTAACAGTATTCATTGTCAATGCAATCAATCTGATAGATGGCATTGATGGATTAGCGTCTGGGTTAAGCAGCATATCGCTTTTAACTCTCGGAAGTTTATACCTTTATTACGATCAATGGATCTATGCCATGCTTGCTTTTTTTCGACATTGGGAGTACTACTCCCCTTCTTCTATTACAATGTATTTGGTAAAGTAAATCGTTGCAAAAAGATATTTATGGGAGATACCGGTAGCCTGACATTAGGCTACATACTTGCCTTTTTAGCTATCGCTTATACCAACAACAATTCCGAAAGAGCTCCTTATACCGAAGGAGCCATCGTTGTCGCCTTTTCAACATTGATTGTTCCCATGTTCGACGTAATCCGGGTTGTATTGGTACGCGCCCGTAACCATAAAGGTCTGTTCAGGCAGATAGGAACCATATCCACCACAAATTCCTTTTGATATGGGCTTTACCCCGCGCAAAGCAATGATCAGCATATTGGCGATGGCATTATCTTTCAGCACAATCAACATGATACTCGTATCACAAATAGACAACACCGTCCTATTCATCACCGACATCAGCAATCTGGATCCTGTTGAACCTGTGGTTCGACAGGATCAGAGACAGGAAGCAAAAACTGAAGAAAAGAATTTAAGCCACCAGAATTTAATTCAGATGGTAGAAAAAAACGGGAAAGGTTATGTTGAATGAAATTGGGTGAACATTTATGCGCAAGTTTGGTATACATTGATTTATCTTTACGTCAAGTGAAAAAATATAATGCCATAGAATTTATGAGAACGGATGTGTTAAATCGAATAAAAGAGACCTTGCGTAAAGTCGTACCGGCTGGAGGGCATGCTTTTTTTGTATGGCTCGCAAGCAAGAAACGAGGCACGTCCGGATTCGGATTGGGATATATTGATCTTGTTAGACAAACCGAAAATCGAAGCGGAGGATTATAACGAGGATTATAACAATGTATCTTATCCTTTGGTGGGGGCTAGGCTGGTCGTTAAACGAGTGCGTCAGCCCGGTACTTTACACCTTTGAAAGATTGGATGAAATACCATTTCTCCCCCTTATACACAACATAAAAGACGAGAGGATACGATTGCTATGAGTATAAGTATGGAAGATATAACAGCGGTTGTCGCTCATCGTAAAGAGAAGGCGGATTCAAGGCACAAACCCATAACGGGGTAGTCGGTCAATTAGAATTGAATTATGTCTCTAAAGGCCTATTGACGAAAGATGAAGGTCGATTATATTCTCGTTTGTTGCAATACCGCATTACCGGAGATTATAACGATTTTTTTTGATTTTGAGTGTGAGGATGTGTTGTCTTGTTGGAACCCACACGTAAATTATTTGTCAAACTTGAAAGCCTGATTGCTCACCCATAATAATTATGTAGAGATACGACAATTTTAGCTTATAGGAGCCATGGTATAAGGAGTTCCTATGAGGAATACTTTTTCTCAGGCTTTGGGAGTACGCTGTCCCATGTCTTGGGACAAATAGATCTGTAAAAAATATGGTAAAATCAGATTCACGAACATCCAAGAGTATAAAAAAACAGTTCGATAGCGTTGGTGTTTTATTTCATCAACCTGATTCTCCAATTCTTTTCAAGGAAGATTTTCTTGGATTATTTGGGAGCAGAGGTACTGGGGGGTTGAATACTACGGCGCAGAATTTACTGGGCTTCCTCAATCTGGCGGAGTTAGGCATCGGCACGGCGGTAGCGTACAGCCTTTACAAAGCCTTTGTTCGAGAGAGATCATCAGGCGATCAATGATATCGTGTCCATCCAAAGGCTGGCTATATCGCAGGATCGCTTTCATTATCATGGCGGGATCCGTGATATTGATGTGCTTCTTCCCGTTACTGTTCGCCAAAGCACAAGTGCCGTTGTGGTATACCTACGGCTCGTTCGTAGCGTTGTTGGTCGCTGCGTTGTTGGGATATTTTGTCAACTATCGCCAAGTCGTGCTATCCGCAGACCAAAAAGGGGTACAAAGATAACGCAAAGCGTACAGGGAGGTAAGGTCGTAAAGGTGATATTACAATTGCTTGCCATTCGGTATTTGTGGAACGGTTATCTGTGGTGGATGGTATTTGAGGTATTGATAGCTATCATCACCTCTTATGTACTCGACCGAAGTATTCGGGAAGAATATCCGTGGTTGAAATCGCGGATATCAGAAGGAAAGCGGTTGAAGAAGGCTTATCCAGAGATAGTCCGGAAAACCAAGCAACTCTTTTTTTTCATAAGATTGGTGTTTTTATTTTAACGCAGACCAGTCCGCTGGTGATTTATGCCTATGCATCTTTGACATTGGTGGCGATCTATGGCAATTACCTGTTGATTACGTTAGGAGTCACAGCCCCTGATGAATGCTTTGCTTAATGGCTTGAACGCGAGTATAGGCAACTTGGTGGCTGAGAATGATAAGTGGCATATCAAGGAGTTGTTTTTGGGAGATCACCTTGTTACGTATGTGGCTAGCGTCTATTGTTTGTTTCGGCTTATACATGTTGGGAACTCTTTTTGTCACGTTGTGGGTGGGTGAGGAATATATTTTACCGTCTGTGGCTTTTTGTCATTCTGATTATTAATACATTTATTGGGTTGACGCGTACCAATGATTCCTTTTTTGGCCGCCTATGGCCTGTTTCAAGATGTATGGGCACCAGTGACGGAGGCTTTCCCTTGAATCTGGTCTTTCTATCGTATTAGGACATTTTTTTGGTCTGAATGGCATTTTGGCGGGAGTGATGATTAGCCTGCTGGTCATCGTATGTGGTTGGAAACCTTATTTTTTATCATAATGGCTTTAAGGAAAGTGTTTGGGGAGTATGTGAGGCGATACTCAAAATATGTGGTGATACTTGTGTCACTCTTTTGTGTTTTGTTCAAGATCTCATGCGGTTTCTTCACGTATTCCGTAAGCACCTATTGGGATTGGAGTGTTTATGGGTTAAAATCTATTTCCCCATACGCGTCGCTAAGTGCGTTGGTGTTGTGCCTGACCGACGCTTACGCCATAAGTTTGTTTTAAACGAGTCTGTTGTATAATCATTAATTTGCGAAAATAAATGCTAGAAGAATCAATTCATCCCAAGATCAGCGTATTAATACCTGTCTATAATGTGGAGAAATACGTGAAGCAGTTGCCTATCTTCCGTATTGAATCAAACCATGCAAGAAGGCGTGGAGGTCATTATTGTCAATGACTGTACCCCGGACCATAGTATAGAGGTAATTTTTCGAGACGCTTCGCGCCTATTCGGGGAATGAAAAGGAGAAAAATGTTAGTTCGTGTCGTGAACCACGACACGAATCGCGGTCAGGCTGCGGTTCGTAATACTGCTATGAATTATGCTACGGGGGATTATGTTATTCATGTGGATAGCGATGACTGGATAGAACCGGACATGCTGGAAGAAATGTATAGAAAAGCTATATAAGCACTGATGCGGATGTTGTTATATCAGATTATTGGGAATCAACATTGCAAGGAGAAATCTATAAATCCCAACCTCATTATATCTCAGCCCCAAACTGTATTTGCGGTTTTTTAGATGAAAGTTTGATTGGTACGAACTGGAATAAGCTAGTAAAACGCTCCCTTTATACAAATAATGATATACATTTTCTCGAAGGAATTAATCTTTTTGAGGATAGGATATGTAACATTCGTTTATTTTTACATGTACAAAAAATAGCTTATGTGTCAAAAAAAGCATTTTATCATTATGTCCAGTATAATACTACTTCTATTACAAAAACATGTTACACGGAAAAAATTTAGAGAACTCCGTATCGTATTTAAATTTTATAGAAAACAATTTAAGTGAAGAATATCAAGATGCAAAAGGTATCAGTAAAGTAAAAAGTCCTTTGTCATCTTTTTATATAACAGCACAGGTGTACTTCAAAATGAATATTATCGATCGTTCCAAATAAGACTAAAAGATGTATTGAGATGTTCTACTATCATATGGCATCTCAAAGTGCAAATGGTGTTTATCGTTTTAAGAATGCCATACATGTTTAACTTAATACGAAGAATGAAGAGACTCGTTATACGGCGTAATCATCATTTCCTTTATGATAAATAAGAAAGATGCTATTTTGGGCTATTTTCATATTGTTCCTTATCCTTCTTCTTTTTACCTTCAGAGAAGATAAATCTTTCATACATCCTACGATTGTAAACCTGTTTTATTTGGTTGTTTTGTATAGTGGGGGTATAATATAATAGACCATGACTTATACCCATTGAGTGATGAATTTTATGGTATCCTTTTGCTGTGGGTGGTTCCCTTTTCTTTTTATTTTGTAAAATATCCAGCATCTTTGTTCGAATAAAAAAAAAAATATCTTTAGCCCACTATCGTCCCGATTTTGTCTTTTCTAAATGGTTTATCCTGTTTTTTTTTTATTTGCAACTCTTATAACTTTAATAATAAAGTTTAAAGAGGTGCAAACGTTTGGTTTGTACAATGGTTTATATGCATCCATTAGAGATTTGGCCATAAGTCGGGCAAGAGGAGAGGAAGAGCTTCCATCTCGTTTATTTGTCTTTTTTTTAATCGGTTTGCAGCAATGTCTCCTGTAATATGTTCAATTTACTTATTAAATGACTTCAGAAAAAAAATATATTTGGCTTTTCTATTTGATTACCATTACTTATATATTTTCCGGTGCAAATAAAGGAGTACTATTACATTGGTTCATGGCCATTATAGTTATCTTCGAATATAACGGGAGATTAAAGTTTTTCCCAAATGTTAACATTGTTTTTTTTTTTGTACTGATAGCGGTAATTCTAGTTGAAGTATTTAGAGCATCTACAGATACTGGAGATTTTAGTTTTGTTAATTTTTATATAGTTATTTATTTTCACCTCTTACAGCTTTTGACAGTTTTTATATTGCATTCTGGAACTGATTTTCAAACATCCTTAAAAAGGCGGGTTTGTTTTTGGTCATTTTTTTTAATGATGAGTATCCCATTTATTTTTTGACAATAACAATTTTGTATATGTTCCGTCACCGACAAATGTATTTACTGTGTTATGCTCATATTATGCCTCTTATGGTTATTGAGTGTGCCTTTTGTGGCATCTTTTTATATGGGAGTTTTTGGGGGTATATTTACACAAGTTCTAAAACGACAAGAGGTGTATAAAATATTGTATGCGTCTATGTTTTTCATATCCTTGTTTTCCAGTTTTTTTATGATTATCTAATAACAGCGGGGCTGAAAGGTAATATTTTAACAATGATATTTTTGTTTTTTATCATGTATCCAATATTTTACAAAAAAAGAAATTATAATGATCTATTCTTTTGATGTTTTCGATACCTGTATTGTTCGTTCTTGCGGAAAAACCTGATAATATATTTCGCTTGCTAGCAGAAGAAGTTGTGCAAGATAAAGACGAATCCCGCTTGCGAGCTTTTGTTATAGAAAGGAAGAATGCCGAAAAACGGCCATACTTTCGCTCGGTAAAGAGGCTGTTACATTAAATGAAATTTATGATGTATTCGACCTTTCACTCTTTACGAATATGCCTAAGGCACAAATCAAAGAGTTGGAAATTGCTCTGGAACTATGTTCTTTCGCCCCGATTAAAAGAACGATCGAAAAGATAAACTCACTACGTAGCAAAGGACGTATTCTCTTTATCAGCGATATGTATTTACCGGATAAGGTAATTCAAGAAGGGTTGACTTCATTAGGTATTATGCAGGAAGGAGATTGTCTATATGTATCTGGTAGTATAGGTTTCTCCAAATATTCCGGACAGCTGTTTGACTATGTGGCACAAATGGAAGATATCAAGAATAGTGTTTGGGTACATCATGGTGACAACCTACATAGCGACTACTTCATGCCAAGGCGTAAAGGTATTAAGGCTCGGTTGGTATGTTCCGGCTATTCAACATATGAAACCCTCATAGAGAACGAGGCGAAATTTTTTTTTCTTCGTCATTGGCTGCTTCTGTTTTTTTGCCGGACTGATGCGTGCGGAACGGTTGAGAGGCAGAAGTGATGATGGAGGATTTGTTGCCAATATTATGGCTCCGTTGCTTGTACCCTTTGTCGATGCTTTGTTGAAAGATGCGACAGCAAAGCATATCCGCAGACTTTATTTTGCATCAAGGGGATACATATGTGATGTATCTCGTGGCAAAGGAGTTTTCGTTACAATATAAAGATTTGAAATCCATTATTTGCACATCTCCACCAAGTCTGTTTACCCATCTAGCATTTATCGGGCTGATAAATTGGAATTGTCGCATATATTAGAGCATATAGGTCGCTTCTCTCCCCTACAAAATCATGCAAATGTTTGGCTTCACAGACGAAGAAATAAGCGATATGAGGCATTGGTTCCGCTTGGACGAAGAGTTATGTTACGGAAGCATCCAGGCAGATGCGTTCATGGAAAAACTGCTGGAAAGTGGTAACCGTGCCAAACTACAAACACGATGCGCTGCCAAGCGAAAATTACTTATAGATTACCTGCAGCAAGAAGGTTTTTGCGGAGACGATCATGTTCCTGTAGGCTTGGTGGACGTGGGCTGGCGGTGTTCTACGCAAGAGATACTTCAGAAAATAACAGACGTGCCCGTGAGATATTACTACTGGGGAGTATCGTCTATGCGTGTCCGTATAGGACTAAGTGGACCATTCATTTCATTTTTATTATGCAGAAGACTTTTGGGAAAGTGCATGGTAACAACAAGTTTATTGAATATTACATTTGTCGAAATTGTGAAGGAACTACGCTCGGCTATAAATTGGCGGACAATGGCATTGAGCCTATATTGGGTGAACGTAAAAATACTTTGATGGACGAAGAAATTCACCAAAACCATGAGACCATACAGCATTTCGTCCATCAATATCGCCAATATAAATGTCTAAGTGAGCATTCAAAGAGTTATTCCATTCACTTTTCCTCAAAGTCATGTATCACTTCATGCAATACCCCTAATAAAGACATGGTGGTATTCTTAAGTAAATATTTACGTTGGGGAAATTTTTTTTTGGAAAAAAAAATGCCTGTTATTATTAAACTCTACCCATGGACTATTACTTACATTGTCGTGACTTATTGTTTAAAAAATGTCAGTAACCATGTGTTCAAATACCGTGCAATGTATGGCTAGAAGCATCTTTTGTATATACATATGGAAAATTTGGAACATGGTTGTCGCTATGTATGCATAAAACAATGGCCAATCCGCAAATAAAATACCAAATAAAAGGCTATTGAGTACTTTGAAAGGGGAAAAATGAAAGTATCTCGTTCTAAATTGTAAAGTGCATTTCTTAAGAATAAGATAATAATACTCTTAGAAAGGCTTCCTATACTGTTGCAGAAACAAAATAGAAATTAAAAAATCAAGATCATGAATATAGCCGTTATTTTTTTTTTTTGCCGGAGGTTCCGGTCGAAGAATGAATAAAAAGGTCGTCCAAAACAGTTCTTGGAGTTCAGGGGAAAACCTATCATTATCTATACACTGGAGCTGTTCGACAACCATCCAGAGATAGACGGGATTACCGTAGTTTGCATTCAAGAATGGATTCCTTACCTAGAAAAGATGATACGCAAATTCGAAATCACAAAGGTGAAGACAATAGTCTCGGGAGGCAAGACTGGACAAGATTCCATTTATTCCGGTTTAAAAGTTGTAGCAGAAAGTTATTCTTCAGATAGTACTGTACTCATCCATGATGGGGTGAGACCTTTAATAACCGCACAGACCATCAGTGATAATATAAATTGTGTCAGAGAATTTGGATCTTGCATTACTTGTATTCCAGCTACGGAAACTTTTATCATATCTCGGACAGATGGAGGTCTGGATATTCCCTCACGCTCCGACTCTTTATCGCCCGTGCCCCTCAATGTTTTATTCTGTCAGATATTATTTCTGCCCATCAAAAAGCATTACAAGAAGGTAAACATGATTTCATAGACAGTTGTTCGATGATGAGCTATTACGGTTATAAACTACATACAATCATGGGACCGATGGAGAATATAAAAAATCACCACACCAACCGATTACTTTATTTTCAAGGCGATGGTAGATGTTCATGAGAATCAACAAATATTTGGTTTATAATATGTTCAATTTCAAAAAATAATATCGTACAAAATGATCTGCGAGAGATAACCTCTTTACCTATCTCTTGAAATTATTGGAAGGAAAAAGTTGTCTAGTAACAGGAGCGAATGGAATGATTGCCACGTACATAATCTATTCATTTATGTATATGATTAGGAAATACGACATAAATATCCATATAGTAACATTATCAAGAAATAGATTGAAAATGGAAGAACTTTTTTCGATTTCTTAAATGATTCCCATTTCGAGTTGCTGGTTCAAGATGTTTGCGAGCCTATTCATTATGAGGGAAGATTGGATTATATCTTTCATTTCGCTGGAAATGCTAGTCCATTTTATATAAAAAACGACCCAGTCGGAATCATGAAGAGTAATCTGTTTGGAACGATAAATGTGTTAGAACTAGCAAAAGAGAAGAAAGTCAATAAAGTTATTTTCGCTTCCACTCGTGAAGTATATGGAGAGAACATAGCAGAAGCATGTTTAACTGAAAAATCTTTTTTGGGCGAATAGATTGCCTGGAGGCTCGTTCTTGCTATCCAGAAAGTAAACGTGCAGCTGAAGCCCCTATTCAGAAGTTATTATTTACAGTACGGCGTAAACTTCAATACAGTACGAATCGCCCATGCTTATGGTCCCGGCATGAAATTGGAAAACGATGGACGGGTAATGGCTGATTTACTAAAATTCGTATTGCATAGGCAAAAATATCGTATTAAACAGTACTGGAGAAGCCTTACGTTCCTTTTGTTATGTTAATGATGTCATTTCTGGTCTTGCTTATATTTTATTTTATGGAGAAAAAGCACAAGCCTATAACTTAGCAAATGAAAAAAAGAAGAGATAAGTATTAAAAATTTAGCAGAGATGCTTTATAAAGAAAACACATGAATCTTTTATGTATCGAATATAAGGTTAATCATCAATCAAAGTATATTGTAATTATAAACGAATTGGTCTTGATACTCTTAAATTAGAATCTTTAGGTTGGAGTCCATCCATACTTTTGGAGGAAGGGCTAGAAAAAGAATTTTAAGAAGTTTTTATGAAAAGAATAAATGATGAAGACATACAAAGAAGTTATTACTGAGATCGCCAATACAAACGATTGTTTTATAGAGTTGACCAATCAAGACATTCGAGCCCTACAACTCGTTTTGTTGGAAATGTATAAAGATATTGCGAAATTGTGTGACGAAGAGGGAATAACACTCTTTCTTGGTGGAGGAAGTTGTTTAGGTGCTGTCCGCCACAAAGGGTTCATACCTTGGGATGACGATCTGATTTAATGTTATTGCGAGCAGATTATGAAAAAAATTGATTCAATTATGTGAAAAAGGAAGATTGGGAAACAAATATGAATTTAACTACCCCAATAAAAAAAATGGTTCTTGTCTACCTTTTATGAAAATATATAGGAAAAATTCACTTTTAGTAGAATCATTTAATGAATGTGAAGCATTCCCCTACCGGAATATATATTGACCTTTTTATTATGGATTTCGTACCTCAATTAAAAATCTGTCGCATATTAAAGGGAGGGATTGCCGATTGTATAAAGCTCATATCCAGAGCTGTTCTTTATGTACAATATCCTAGCAAATCATCGCAAAATCTCATGACCGTATCTCCTGCGTTGAAAATTCTTTCTAAATTGAAAAAACTGATGGGTCACATACTCAGTATCATTCCACAAACAAAGTGGGTATATTGGTTTGATCGTTTTGTAGCATCAACAAAGGAAATATGATAACTATCCCTACGGGCAGGGAGACGTTATATTGGTGAAACTCATGATTATTCTGTATTTTTTCCACCCCAAAAGGTTTCTTTCGAGGGAATAGAAGTAAATATTCCTTTCAATTATGACAAGTATCTGAAGAACCTTTACCATGACTACATGAGTATCCCCCCAGAAAACAAAAGAGAGAAAAGCATTTCGTATTAAAATTTCAGTTACCCAAAGATTGATTTTGAGATGATAAATAATAGAAAACAAACCATGTTAGACATTTCAGTAATCATATTGACCTATAACGAGGAAAACATATCCGCCGTTGTATTGAGAATGTTATTTCTTTTTTGCGAAAAGAAGTATTCATCATTGATAGTTTCTCCACTGATAAGACGCTTGAAATAGCAAGAGCATACCACAATGTGCATGTCTTACAAAATAAGTGGGAAAATAACCATGCCAAACAGTTCAATTGGGGACTAGAGCAGGCATCCATCACAACAAAATGGATACTTCGCCTTGATGCCGATGAATATCTTTTGCCTGAATTAGTGCAAGAACTTCACAACAAATTGTCAACACTATCCGATGATGTAACTGGCATTATCTTCAAACGACGTAATATTTTTATGGACAAATGGATAAAGCGAGGAGTTTATCCAGTGAAACTTCTTCGCCTATTCCGCTATGGCAAAGGTATGTGTGAACAACGATTAATGGATGAGCATATCCAATTGACAGAAGGTCATGCTGTGGAGTTTGAACATGATTTCTGCGATCATAATCTAAACAATCTTTCTTGGTACTGCCACAAACATATAAATTACGCTATTCGAGAAGCTGCTGATTTACTAGATATTGAACTGAATTTGAACGGAACTGCAAGTATGGATAATAATAGAGAAATAGGAGTACAGGCATTTGAAAAACGAATGAAAAAGCATAAATACGCTAAACTTCCTTTGTTTTTACGGGCGTTTCTTTATTTCTGTTATCGCTATTTTTTCAAAGGAGCTTTTTTAGATGGAAAAGTTGGCTTCATTTGGACATTTATGCAATGTTGGTGGTATCGTACATTGGTTGATGCTAAAATTTACGAAATTAAGCTACATTGTAGCAATGATAAAGAAAAAATTGTGCATTATTTATTAGATGAATATAACATCCATTTATCATGAATAATCAATGTAATAGAACAAAAAGCTGACTTATCACGTTTCGATAACTCGTTGTATCATACCGGTGGTAATTTACCGAAATGTGTTTTTTGTGGTATTTTATCAACATCTTATTTTTCATCAACCCACTCAATCCTTTCTCAGGACTGAAAGTACGCTTATTACGACTTTTCGGAGCTAAGGTGGGTAAAAATGTGTCATAAAACCTTCTGTTAAATATCAAATATCCGTGGAACCTATCTATTGGCGATTGTACATGGATCGGTGAAAATGTGTGGATTGATAATCTTGTTCAAGTTACTATCGGATCTAATGTTTGCATTTAGTCAGGAGCAATGTTATTATGTGGTAATCATAATTATAAACGTTCTACATTTGATCTTATTGTCAAATCTATTAATATTGAAGACGGAGCATGGATTGGAGCTCAATCTATTGTCTGTCCTGGGTAACAATGCATTCTCACAGTGTTCTTACTGTTGGTTCTGTATCATCTAAAGACCTTGATTCTTTTTTCAATTTATCGCGGAAATCCTGCCGTCAAAGTTACAGATCGCTTTTGATCTTTGAATCATAATTAAATCTTCTTCTGAATTCATATTTTATTTTTGTTTTTATGAAAATCAGTATTATTACTGTTACATGGAATAGCAGTGCGACATTGCGTAATACCATGGACAGTGTGCTTTATCAAACTTATTCAGATATAGAGCACATTATTATTGATGGAGGCTCGTCTGATAGCACAATGGATATTATACACGAATTGGAACCTTGGTATAAAGGTCGTTTACGCTATATCAGTGAGAAAGACAGAGGCTTATATGATGCAATGAACAAGGGGATTAACATGGCAACAGGTGATATAGTAGGCATTCTCAACAGTGATGACTTTTATACAAGCAATGATATTTTGTCTACTATTGCCTCTAAAATGAAATGTAGTAATGTTGATGCTGTTTACGGTGATATTCATTTTGTAAAAGCTAATGATTTGAGAAAATGTGTGCGCTATTATTCTTCGAAGTATTTTCATCGTCGTTGGATGCGTTTTGGTTTTATGCCTGCGCACCCCAGTTTTTATTGCCGCCGAAAAGTTTACGAACGGGTATGGAAATTTTGACTTATCTTACAAAAAATTGCTTCTGATTTTGAAAATCTGCTTAGATTAATATATGTAAACCGTATTCGTACTTGTTATATTGCTAAAGATTTCGTCACAATGAGAACTGGGGTGTTTCAACGAGTGGAATGGCTAGTTATAAACAGATTTTGCGCGATCATCAACTGGCTTTTAAGAATAATGGCATTTACAGCAATATGTTTCTGGAATTGTTGAGATATCCATATAAAATTTTTGAACTTATATTTACAAGATATCTTAGAAAATATTGATTAATATATTTTATTTGCATGAAAACAGCATTAATTACCGGTGTCACTGGTCAAGATGGTTCATTTCTGGCAGAGTTTTTGGTAGAAAAAAGGATATGAGGTACATGGTATGATTCGTCGTTCCTCTGTAGATTTTCGTGAACGTATCGCTCATTTGGAAAGGTCATCCTGCTTTTCATCTTCACTATGCGGATTTAGGGAGATTCCACAAGTATTCTCACAAGTAGTAAAAAAAGTGTGTCCCGATGAAATTTACAATCTTGCTGCTCAAAGTCATGTGCAGGTTTCTTTTGATTCTCCGGAGTTTACGGCAGATGTGGATGCTACCGGAGTATTACGAATTCTTGAAGCGGTACGACAAAATGATCTGACGGATACATGTCGTATTTATCAGGCTTCTACTTCTGAGTTATATGGGAAGGTAGAAGAGGTTCCTCAAGATGAAAAACACCTTTCATCCATATAGTCCCTATGCGGTAGCAAAATTGTATGGTTATTGGATTGTGAAGGAGTATCGTGAAGCTTATAATATGTTTTGCTGTTCGGGAATATTGTTTAACCACGAATCGAGCGGCGAGGTGAAACCTTCGTGACACGCAAAATAACGTTGGCTGCCGCACGAATCGCGCAAGGTAAGCAGGACAAGCTTTTTATTAGGTAATTTATCGTCGCTTCGCGATTGGGGATATGCTAAAGATTATGTAGAATGTATGTGGTTGATTCTTCAAAATAAAAACCGGAGGACTTCGTGATTGCCACAGGGGAGCAACACTCCGTGCGGGAATTTTGTGAACTGGCTTTCCGCTATGCAGGAATAGAACTACGCTTCGAAGGTGAAAGGGAAAAAGGGAAAAAGGGATTGATATGAAAACGGGCAGGATACTTATTGAGGTATCGCCTGATTTCTACCGACCAACCGATGTAGTAAACCTGTGGGGTAACCCCACCAAGGCGAAACGCGAGTTGGGGTGGAATCCGCAAAAAAAGACCACCTTTGAGCAGCTGGTAAAGTTGATGGTGGATGCAGACATGGCGAAAGTAGCAGTGGAACGTGCCGGGGATCATGTTCGCATGAACCTCGCTGAATACTTAGAGAAAGGGATTGTAAAATGATGGAAGAAAAATGCTAAAATCTATGTAGCGGGACACCAAGGCATGGTTGGTTCAGCCATCGTTCGGGAACTGGAACGACAGGGGTTACACCTGTATTCTCACCCGTTCTCATCGTGAACTGGATTTGACACGACAGGAAGCCGTGGATCGTTTCTTTGCTGAAGAAAAACCTAAATACGTATTTCTTGCGGCTGCTAAAGGTAGGCGGCATCATTGCCAATCGGTCTATGCCAGCCGATTTCATGTATGAGAACATGATACTGGAGATGAATGTCATCCACGCTGCTTGGCGTAACGGTTGTAAGAAACTACAATTCCTCGGCTCATCTTGTAGCTACCCTCGCATGGCACCGCAACCCATGAAAGAGGAATGCCTGCTCACGAGAGAACTGGAAAAGACCAACGAAGCATACGCCCTGGCCAAGATTTCAGGTTTGAAATATTGCGAATACTTGAACCGCCAGTACGGAACAGACTTCATCAGTGTGATGCCCACCAACCTATACGGCCCGAACGACAACTACCATCCGGAGCACAGCCACGTGTTGCCAGCCTTAATACGCCGTTTCCACGAGGCTAAAGAACAATACCTGTCGCATGTCACTTGCTGGGGCGACGGATCTCCATTGCGTGAGTTCCTTTATGTGGACGACCTCGCCAACCTCTGCGTATTCTTGATGAACAACTACTCAGGTAATGAGACCATCAATGCAGGAACAGGCAAAGAACGACAATCAAGAGACTCACCCAATTAGTTGCCAAGGTAGTCGGTTACGAAGGCGAAATATGTTGGGACACCTCAAAGCCTAACGGTACGCCTCGCAAGCTACTCGATGTGTCTAAGATCACGGCTCTCGGTTGGACGTACAAAACCGAGTTGGAGAATGGTATCCGTCTTGCCTATGAAGATTTTTTAAACAACCCCATACGGGCAAAAAAAGATAGAATTTGTATTACTTTTAAAAGTGAATAAGTTGACTACTGTTTCAATAGGAAGCAATACAAGTTTTTTTATGAAATAAATTACCGATATGTCTTTAAAAATATATCTTTGTAAAAATCGGATAATGAGAACAACACAAGAAATAATTAATCTATTAAAGGATTTCAAAGCGAAGCAGTCTTCAAAATATGGAATCCGAAGAATGGGTGTGTTTGGCTCCGTAGCCCGTGGGGGAACAACATGAAAACAGCGATGTGGATGTTTACATTGAAGGTGAACTCCAAGGGCTCTTTGCACTAGCTGGTATAAAAAACGAGTTGGAAGAATTGTTGGGTTGCCAGGTAGATATCGTACGTCTCAGAGATCGGATGGATACTTTTCTCAAAAAAAAGAATACAGAAGGAGGGCGTCTATGTTTGATCAAGAAGAAACATTGCATTTACTGGAATTAATAGAGTCAACTCTTTCAATCATAGAAGAACGTTGTAAAGAGATTGTTACCGTTGATGATTTTTTACTTTCCGACCAAGGTATGATTTTGATGGATAGTGTTTGTATGAAATTAATTATATACAAAAAAGTCTGTTACCCTCCACTTCAGAGAAGATAACAGACTTTAAACGATCAAACATCCGTCTCTTCATCTTTCCATTCCTCTTCCGGAAAATACTGGTCGATGATAATGAAAAACAGATGATATTTACATAGGATATGACGTATCCAGCGTTCGCTCACCAATAGCATCTCACTGATTCGGGAGATGTCCCGGTCGGTAATCCCTTGGAGACATCCATGCTTTCGGCATGTTTTCGGTAAGCCTTCAACAGACAGTCATAGATGGCATACCGGTCGCTTTGTTGCGGCGGATCATACGTTGGTAATTTTCTTCGTAACTCATGCAGTGAATAATTTGTACAGACCGCCGATCAGTCCCCCAGCCATCAGGCTGTAACCGGCAAATATCTATGGGTTCGACATGTTGTTTGGTTCCCCAGTCGCCCTGGTGGAGAGCGAGAGTATCGCTCCGATAGCAGTCATGCGTCACTTCCGTCTGCTCCATCAGGAGAGACAGTAGGGTGATCGCCATCAGGAAGAGGACGAGGATAGGGATGGGGACAAGGGCAGTCACCGGCTGCCGGCTTTTTGCTTGCAGGGGGAAAGATGATCCGGGCGAGGGTGGTGAGGAAGGCAAGGATTGTTTCAAGAGTTTTCATTTTGTATAAATTAAAATTTAGAAATATGAGCTATCTGTAAATTATAGGATGAGCCAATTAGTGACAGTGCCTTCAGGCTGTAGGCCTGTAACAAACTAGCCCAGGGTTCTAACCCTGGGTTCCCTTGAATTTTCTCTTTTCTGAGGCACCCTGTGGGGGGTGCGACAAGACAAGAAAAAGGGTTGATATTTATCTTGTCCCGCCCCTACAGGGCGGAAAGACAGGAGCGAGTTTTTCATAAACCTAGGGTTAGAACCCTGGGCTGGTTTGTTAAAGCCTTACAGGCTTACATTGACACCGTAAGAGCGGTTCGCGAACCGCCCTTACCAACGACGCTACATTCAAATTTGATAAAAGGTGAACTCAGCAAACTATTATCCTTTCGATCGTCCGGCAGATCGACACCAGCATCCTTTGATAAGCAGCACGGTTGTCGCCGTTGACTTCGCTGATGTATTTGCTGTAGGCGATCTCTTTGGCATAGGCCGAAGGATGGGTACTGAGCGAGGCAGCCACCGGATAAGCGGTGTGGATCAGACGGGCGAAATCCATGAAACTGTCTTCCGCCGATTCGTAAGTGCGGAACCATAAGGAAGTATGGCCGCTGTTTTCAGAAAGATCAGTCTTTGTGCCTTTCCAAAAAGCATTGGGACGTCCGTAAGCGGTGATACCGAAGAAGTTGTTATGCTCCTTTGCCAGGGTGCTTTCCCCCACCCTGTTTCGATGGCCGATTGGGCAAGGATGACGATCGGATTGATTCCGAAACATTCCCCGCCTTTTGAGCGGGGAAAAGATATTGTTTGATAAATTCCTGTTTTAACATAGTGAATAATTGTTTAATTTGCCGATATGCCAATGTGCCAATGGAAATACCAACTGTTGTTATCAGAATTGGCATATTGCCTTATTAGCACATTGGCAAAATTATTTCACTCGATTTCCGGACGGTCCGAACCACCTCCTGTAGGCGGAGTGACGGTTTCGGTATCCATCTTTTCATATTTGGCATTCTTGCGGATCTCGTTGAGCATGGTGCCCGTGAGAAGACGATACGAGCCTTGTTGAAGAGGGAGACATTGAAGTCCTTTTCGTTTGCAGTACCCTTGCTGCCGGCAACCATACGGAAGTTGCCCAGGCGACCCATCTGGATCACATCGCCTTCTTCCAGGCGTTCTTCCATAACGGAAAGAAGACCTTCGATGACAAGCATCACATCACCGATAAAAAGCGGTGCTTCGAACAGCGATCAGATCACAGAGCTTGTTGAAATCGAGTTTCTTCAATGAACGGACCTGTGCATAAAATAATTTGGAACCTTCGGCAGCGTCTTTACGCATGTCGGGACGTTTTACTAAGTGGAAACTTAAAGCCATGGGAAATAATTTTTTAATTTGACAATGTGCCAATAAGGCAATGGAAATACTCGAAAGCTATTGACAATTAACTGGTTGATTATCGATAACATGACAAAGATAGGGTACTGGAAAAATGGCTGTGACATGAAATGTCATTATCGACGGCGAAGGGTTAAATAAGTCCGTATAAAATATATTAATAATGCACATAAATATTGAATTTCATTTCTTTTATGTGGATTTAATTTTTATCTTAGTAAGACTAAATCATAAGAATATGGAAGAAGAAAAATTCAAAAATCCGCAGTTACGGATGGACGGAATTGGCACTCTGTTACAACCCGGATTGCATCCGAACTCAGCATCACGTTTGTTGCATCGCTGGGTGGTAAGAAAACGAAAACTGGTCAAAACATTAAAAAAACTGTCGGCTTCTGCGAACGGCAACGGAAACTGACCCCGAAACAAGTCGGGGTGATTGTCGATTTCTTGGGGGAACCTTAAAAATAGGAAATTTGAAAGTCCCTTATGTCGAAGATGAAAGATATATGTTTTGAAGATGAAATAAGGGACTTTTGAATGCAAAAGATATAATGTTGTTTTGAAGAAAAAGGAGATCGGTTTTAGATAGCATAAAAAATGTTGTTTTGCAGCATAACACTAAATAATTATGCGCAAACCGATTAATAAGAATAAAAAAAAGGACGATAAACATGTTCCTGAAGAATATGTGTTTTTTATGATTGCACCTTTTTTGCCGGACTGAAACAGAACGGTCTATTGGGTGGTTATTCATACAAAAAAATAGCTGAATTTATAAATCCGTTTTTCAAATTCAAATATGCATCGAGTACCGTTTGCAAAAAACATGAAACTATTTGACAAATATTCGGATTATTACACTGAAATACAAGATCTTATAAAAACAATAAAAAACAAGAACAAATCAACCGACAATAAATACTAATTTATTAATTCGCTGTAAAACAACATTTTAAAAGACACAAAACGAATTAAATTGGTTCCACAATTCGGGAATGTTCATGATTACCTTTGTATTAGCAAAATGAAATACGCTCTTTTTGATTCCTTAAAAGCTGAAAAAAATGCCGGAGGCCTTATATTTCTTTATAAAGAATATTCTTTCTATATTTAAAGAGAAAAATAAAGCCGTCACCGAAGTCTAATATAGTAACCTATTAAACCATTTGTTATCAACCAATTAAAGGAAGCAATCCGTAATAATGCGCTAATAAAAAAAGTATTAACTAAAAAATCAGTATCATGAAAGCTGTCAAAATCATTGAAAATGAAAGCGTTGCATTAGATTACTTTGGGGGAATGCCTTCATAAAGATTCCCAGAAGTATCATAGACCGCTTGAACAGCGTCCGGTTGGTTGAACGCCAGATGGCTCGTTTGCATTTATGTCTGTTCGACTGTGTTATCACACTGACGGATATGTAATGCTGAACAATCGCAAAGTCTATTGTCGACGGGGTGAATATGTCGGAACACAGCGTCGGTTGGCTGAAGTTGCAGGAATCAATCCCGGGTCATTGAGTCGGTTGATTGACAAAATGGTGAAATTACAATTGATCTCTGTTACTCACATTCCGGGAGGAAGCCGTATATGGGTAAAAGGATATGCTGCTTTTACCTGGATACAAGAAAGCAAAGAGACTCAAAAAAATGCATCGAACACAAATGCTGCCGCCCAAATGGCGGAAGCCGAAAGAAACATGGGCGGACGAAGCATGCAGAACCCTACGAATCAACCTAATTAATGACGCTTATGGAAACTATAGAATCTGTTCGCCAGGTGGAAGAGGCTGTGATCTGTGCACTTTTGTCTTCCGAATCTGCCATATGGCAGGTTGCTCCGGTTCTCAAGCCGGAAATGTTCAGCGACCCGTTATTCGCATTTGTCTACAAAGCCATCTGTTCCCTGAACAGCCGGGGCGAAAAAGCGGATCTGGTAACCACCGATATCGAGATGCGCTGCCTGGATGAAAAACGCGGGAAAGAAATGAACGGTATTGCCATCGTCAACGCTGCCATGACGCAGATACGCCAAGCGCCAGCAAATACGTAACTGAAATTCAAAGCAATGAG
>VOFJ01002630.1_pt1 | contig 48721 bp, 113 predicted proteins | sample 5384081 | NCBI WGS metagenome assembly VOFJ01 (sample SAMN12384729, study PRJNA508395) | human gut metagenome | isolation source: healthy gut I | host: Homo sapiens
TGGTACTTACCGTTTCAGTTACGTATTGCTTACAAGTCATTATCGTCTAACGACGGGAGTTTACAATCAGAAACCTTCAACTTCACTCCGTCGCTGCGTGGGGTTTCCCCAAATTGGCGCAGCCATCCCCGCGCTCCCGTAGGGGTCTGGGCGCGTGTCTCGAATCCCAATATTGGCCCATTCGGCCTCTCGGTCGTCACGCCCGTTTGGTGCCGCCACTTCAACTAAGCTAATTTGGTTTTGGGGTCAAATCTAAAACAGATCGTCCTTTTCCCTCGGTGCCATTGCCCATTGGGCTTATGCGTCATTAACGGTCGTTTTAAGCACAAACATTCTGCTCTGGGGCGGGTTACTCACGCGCGTTGCTTTCACCCCGTTCGCCCACGCTAAACTTTAAAAGCAAACCGCCAAGCACCCGCCATTGGGCGCCTTAAGCGTTCGTCCTGTGACCGGGATCAAAACTCACATAGTGGTATTTATCACTCTTAAAATCAACTGCCAGACACCGTCGGCGCGTCCCTGTATGAATTACTTGTTGCTTCCGTCTCATTTGACTTTCATCATTTTAGTTCCTAAAGTTTCCGAAATTGTTGATTCAATTTTCAAGATTCATAACCATCACTCTCGGTTGAAACAAACCCATTCGCACCAGGTAAAGGCATGTTTTTCGAGCGCCTTTTCAAAGCTTTTCACACCTGCGCTGTCGGTTTCACTGGTTTGCTTGTCAACACTATTTTGCTTGTTTATTTCTTACCATTGTCTGACCGGATATGTTCTTTAAGCATTTCCCTTAATCCCAAGAAATCTAGAAATACTTGGGCTTCAGTACCTGAATGAGCAACAACTCCAAACCAATATCGACACAACTTACGGTTCACAACAATTTAAATTATGTCGCCGGTTCTTTTTGATTTGGCAGGTGAAATTTCAATGACGAGTTATCTCCAGACAACTCCTAATGTATTTTTACACCAGCCATGTTTCAGGTTCTAAAATCTTTAATCACAGTATTCATCCTACATTTTTCTAACATTTTCAGGAGATTGAACAGTTAATGTTGCTATTTATTCAAAGAATGTACTGCACTAATGTATAAAACAAACTTTGTTGCCTTATGTTTCCAGCAATGTATTTTTAGATCGCCGATCTTTTTGTCCCTGGAATCCCTATCGTTAAAATCTGATGTTTTTGAAATCAGTTCTCCTTCGTTTGTATATCTCTAAAATTCGTTATCAGCCTTCGAAGATTCTTTCTATTTTTTCAAAAAATATGTTTTTTCCTTTTTGAGGTCTGTAATCAATTTGTTCACGGTTTTTGTAATCATTGCTTTTTTGTATCAAACTGTTTCGCAGGTTTGCTTCGGTGTTGTTTCTATCTTTGAGTTCTGACTGAATTACATTTAACTTCTTTTGTTCGCCCGTGTTTTCTGCTGCTGTATCTTATACCATCGCCCATGAGTAGTTGCCTCACTATATGAAAATACTAAAGGTTCTTTTACTCATTTGAAAAATCCGGTGGCTTCTATTTTCCTTTTTCGAAGCTTATATAGGCTGGCTTTAAGCTGCTGCATTTGTTAAGAGAGCAGAATCTGATGATAACACTTTCCTGTTTTTACAAAATGGTGTAGCCATGCCTTCAGTTCTCAATTTCGTTTTTAGCGTTTAAAATTAATCGCCATTTTTCCTTTTTGAGGTTCAGATGCATTTCAGACAACGTGGTCCATCGATGGTAATACGTTTTTGTGATTTGCCAGCGAGGTTCATTGTTGCGCCGTCCTATGATTTCACATATACCGGTTTTCCACCTTGAAGCTCTTTTAATATTTTCCTAAATCAGTTAATGACATATCTGGATTTTCTAATCTTAACTTAGCTATTTCTTTTAAATTATTATTTAATTTATTAAATTCTCCTGTTTTTTGTAATTTTTTTATAGCTGCTATTTGCTCAATTGACGCATTTAATGTTTTATTTAAATTTGCTGTTTCACAATTAACTAGTTCTATTTACTTTTCCTTTCATCTCTTTTTGCACTCTTATTTCTTCAAATCTCATAACTGCTTTGTTTGCACCAATCAATGCTAAAAAATTTTGAAATTTCTTCACCTTCTTTAATATAAATAGAATATTTATTCTTTGTTGTCATTTTTTTGCTTCTTATTCTAGTTTTTCTAATATTTTTATAGAATCTTCCAAATTTTCCTCTTGATTTTAATACAATCTCTAAATGATATTTATTTTCAGGATTATTAATAGAACCCGAACCTAAAAATAACCCTTTTATTATTGCCTTTAAACATTCTTTATCTTCCTGTTCTACGACATCTTCTTTCAATGAAATTTCGATTTATTGTATTTCATAATTTGTTCTATTTCTGATATCTTTAATTTTATTACAAAATTCTTTCCGATTTATCTCTATATTGTGATTTATATTTAAATTAGCTAGTAATTTAGAAAAACGATTAATATTATAATCACTTTCTGTTGAAAAATTTAATATTGTTTTTCCTATAAAATCAATATTTCCTGAAATTAGATATCCCATTAATTCATATTCTACCATTTTCTTATTTGTCAAATTACTATTCTTATTTAATTCTTGTTTTATTTCAGATGAAAAAAAGACATTACATTTTCCTTTCCTAACTTAGTTTTGTAATTATTATCCTATCATTTCCATATAAATCTTTTTTTTGCTATATGTATTTATATATCTTTCTTTATTTTTAATGATTCCTATAACATCTTCTTTTTGATCATAACCAATTTCAAAACATAAATATCCATTAAATTTTAAGTATTTTTTCACTCTCATTTATAATTTTTCTGTAAAAGTCCAGTCCATCATACCCTCCATCTAATGCAATTATTGGCTCTTTTTGTACGTCTTTATTTAATTTCTTTATTACTTCTCTTTTTTATATATGGTGGATTAGATACTATTACGTCATATTTATCTTCTTTTTAAAATTTTTAAACAAATCTGATTCTACAAATGTTATTTGATTTTTTCTACATCATTATTTTTTGCATTTGTTCTTGCTATTTCTAAAGCTTTTTTTACTAATATCTACCGCTGTAATTTCACTATTTTCTATATATTTAGCTAATGATATAGCGATTGCTCCACTTCCTGTACATAGGTCTAGAATTTTTTTAGCATTTATTTTTTTGAAATATTTATAACTTCTTCTACTAATATTTCAGTGTCTGATCTTGGTATTAATACATTTTCATCAACATAAAAAATTCATTTTCATAAATTCTTGCATATGCGTAATATGTTGAAGTGGTACGCCACTTATTATTTTTTTATTGCTTTAAAATAATTTACTTCTTGTCTTAAGCTTAATGTTTGATTATCATATATTAATAAATATTGTCTAGGTTTATTTAATATAAATTGCATTAGAAGTCGTGCTTTTTAAGTTTGGTTCTTCTATCCCATTTGTTTTTAAATTAATCATTCCCTTTTTTATTGTTTTCTCGTATTGTCATATTAGCACCTTCTTTCTATCCATTTTGTTCTTTTTTCTATAAAAGTCGCCAAAAATGAAAATTTCTTATTTTGGCAACTTCTAAATTATTCTTCAAAAAACCTCTGAAAATCTTCTTCATTGATTTTTTTTCTTTTTCTAATAAAGCTTGTGCAATCATATCCAATTTATCTCTGTGTTGTTGTAATAAACTTAATGCATCACTATATGCAATGTCAATCAATTTTTTTTTACTTCTTCCCCAATCTTATCTCCTATATTTTCACCAAACATTTGCATTTCATAAGGTTCTTTTTTCCTTGAAATCAATCGGTCCTAAATTATCACTCATTCCATATTTAGTTACCATATCTCTTGCAATTTTGTTGCTACTTCTATATCATTACTTGCTCCTGTTGATATATCATTTAATACCAATTTTTCAGCTGCTCTTTCCTCCTAATAAAGCTATTAATTTTTTCTTGCATTTCTGTTTTTGATATATAATATTTATCTTCGTCTGATTTATACATTGTATATCCACCAGCTACACCTCTTGGTATAATTGATATTTCTTTTACATTTGTTTGTGTTGGTAAATATCTACTTACTACTGCATGTCCTGCTTCATGATAAGCTGTTAATTTTTTATCTTTTTCTGAATATACCCTGCCTCTTTTTTTCTAATCCAACTGTTACTTTTTTTAACAGCTTCTTCAATATCTAAGTTTTCAATATCTTCATGTTTATTTTTAGTTGCAACAATTGCCGCTTCATTTTAATATGTTTTCAAGTTCAGCTCCTGTAAATCCTGCTGTATCTTCCGCAATACTTTCTAAATTTACGTCATCTGATATTTTCTTATCTCTTGCATGAATTTTTCAAAATTTCTAATCTTCCTTTTTAAATCAGGAACTGGTATTGTTATTTGTCTATCAAATCTACCAGGTCTAAGCAATGCTTTTATCTAACATTTCTGGTCTATTAGTTGCTGCTAAAACAATAATCGTTTCTTCAGAACTAAATCCATCCATTTCAACTAAAAGCTGATTTAAAGTTTGATTGTTTTCTGTTTCTGCCCCACTATTAGATGTCCTTCTAGAACCTATTGCATCAATTTCATCAATAAATACTATACATGGTGCCAGTTTTCTAGCTTTTTCAAATAATTTTCTAACTCTGAAGCTCCTAATCCTGCAAACATTTCAATAAATTCAGATCCACTCATAGAAATAAAAAGGTACATCTGCTTCTCCTGCAATTGCTTTAGCTATCAATGTTTTACCAGTTCCTGGCTTTCCATATAACAATACTCCTTTTGGTACTCTAGCTCCCATTTTTTTTAAATTTCTCAGGTTTTTTAAGAAATCAACAATTTCAATCATTTCTTCTTTTTCTTCATCTAATCCAGCTACATCATCAAATTTGATTTTTGTTTTTTTCTTTCTGTATCATCATATACTTTGCCTTTTTCTCCCAATCCTTGCATTTTAAATATCATAATAAATAATGCAAGCATTTATAGCTGTTGGTAAAATAGACATTATCATACTTGGTATTTGTGCCAAAATACTTTTTTGGCTTTTTGTATTAATTCCAGTTCATTTCCTTCAGCTACTTTTTTTGATTGAACTAAATTCATAAAACTCTCTGTTTCCGGAACAATTGATGTTTTCTCTTCTTCTACATCTTTTAGTTTTACTTTTTACTGTTGTACTACCTGTAGTCATTTCTACTTTTTCTATATTACCATAAGACAATTCTTTTATTAAATCTGTATATGCTAATGTATTTTCATCTTTTTACTAGTATTTTTTACCCAAAATATACTTACCAAAGCTATAACTATTACAAATAATATTGATAAACCTATTAACAGCATTGATTTTTTATTTTTCTTTTCATTGTTATTTCCCCTTATTCTTGCTCATTTTTCCATCCTTCTTCCTTTTTATATAAATTATGCATTTGAGCCTTCTGCTTCATTTCCCAAGTTTTCTTTTTCTTCTTTATCCTTTTTTCCTTTTGTTCTCTATTATTTTTTTTCTTCTTCTTTATCTTTTTTTTCTGCGTTCTTCTTTTCTTTATTATCTTTTTTCTTCTTGCTCCATTTCTTTTTTTACAATCGCTTCTGCTTCTGCTATTTTCATCAATTCTAATTGTTTTTTTTCATAAAATCTGCTTTCAAAATTAAAATTGCTGCCACTAGATAAATTGCTGCCACTGCAACATACATAACTTGGAAATATTCCATATTAAATGTAACAAAAATATTAACTGCCACATATAACATATTTAAAATAACTGACAATGTTAATGCATATGCTGACATATTAAATACAGCTACATATCTCATTTTTATTCTTGCTAATAATGTTGTAATATATCCAAAAGAAGCTTAATAATACAACATTTGAAATTATTGTTAATAAATACATAATAAAAGCATAAATAAATATTGTTAAAAATATGCTAACATATAATGTTACTATTTTACTACTATTCGCATAATTAATAACATCCTGCTTTGTAAATTCGCTTACTCCAAATGATTCAAAACTTTTCCTTATATGTAACTTATAGTCCCAACTACTGAAGAATTCTTTAAAATAATTCTGTCTTTTAAGATAATAGCTCCTTCTTCTGTTTCCGTAATATCATTAATATATTGATTTATTTTTTGTTCATCCTCTGTTTTTGTATCTACTATAATCTTTCCTAAAATTGATTTATCTTCTGGAATTATAATTTCATTTTCTGCCTCTACGTTTATTTTGCCATCCTCATATCTAAATTCAGGAAATTCATTTTGAATATAGTTTTTACTCCTTTTTGTACTATATTATAAGTTTTATACATCATTCCTGCACAAAAGTATAACTGTAAGTATAGCTGTTATTCTTGCTAAGTATCCTAAAGCCCTACCTAAGCCTTCTGATGCCATATCAGGATATTTTTCTATTTTTGTAATTGAATACCAAACTCTCTTAAAAAATCCTGTTTTTGTTTGCTTTTTTTTCTTCCCTTTTTCTCTTCTTCCATTTACCTATACTCCCTTCTTATGCTAGAATCTACAAATTTTGGATTTACATTAATTATAACTTTATTCCCTATTTTTTTATATCACTATTAGATATATTACATATAATATGATAAGTTCCAATTCGTCCTATAATTTCATAATTTTTATCTTTTATTTTTTATATAAATTTTTTTTTGCTTTTTAAAAAAAAAATCTTTTTATATCTCTTACAATATATCTTAATTTATCAATAGTTCTAAACATATCTCTATTATTTATTATATTAATTCCATCCATATATCCACATGGAATTACAGCTATCTTAGTTTCCGTTTTGGTTTTGTAAGTATTTGAATATCCCACATTAAATCCTTTTGGTAAATCTTTTATTTCTGAGACTGCTGACTCTAAATAACCTATTTTTTTTAGTCCTACATTATTTTCAAAAAGATAATCTTCCTAAAAAAGCTGAACCAATTCTTACAGCATTTAGATGCATTTCTCTCTATATTTTACAAAAGCAGAAGAATTACATACATGTAACATTCCTGTTTCAATCTTATTCATTTTTAACACTTCAATAACATCAATAAATCTCTTAAATTGTAATTTCGTATATTTTTTCATCAAAAAAACTAATTGAAAAATGAGTGTATGTTCCTTCTATTTTAACATTTTGTATATTTTTTAATGCTTCTACCATTTCATCTCTTTTTTGAATATACAAATCCATATCTTCCAAATCCTGTATCAATTTTTAAATGTACTCTTATTGTTTGATTTTCTTCTTTTTCTATTTTCTCTGCAATTATAATATCTTCTTTTGATCCAATGGTTAATATTATTTTATTTTTTACCAATGTTCTTACATCATCTTCTATTGCAGTAGAAGATAGCATTAAAATCTCTTCTTTGATTCCTTCTTTTTCTTAATTTCAGTGCTTCTTCCATTGTTGAAACAGCAAACATAGAAATTCCATTATCAATTAAAAATTTTGTATATTCTACAATTCCCATCCCATATCCATTACCTTTTTACTACAGCAATAATCTTAACATCTTTTCCTGCATCATCTTGTCCACTTTTTTTTGCATATTCTTTTATTTTATTAATATTGTGTCTTAAATCTTCCTTATTAATAACTAATGTGTTCAATTTTATTACTCCTTATTATTATTTTGCTATTTTTTTTCTTTTTATTTGTCTTATTGTTCTAAATGCTTTTTCTGAAAAACGATATAATTTATAAGTAATTGGTTTAAATGGCATATAGATTTCTCCTATCCATTCAATAAGATCGCACCAAATCCCTGTTTGAATCTATATAATCCATATTGCGGATGTGTTTTTTCAACATTTCCAACAACACCCCTAAAGTCATATATGTCATCATGTCTTGCAATTGCCATTTTTATCATTTCCCATTGAAGTAAATAATTTGGCATTAAGTTTCTATGTTCATTACTACTTGCACCATATAAATACCATGTTTTTGTTTCCATAGAATATTGGTATAACACCTGATATTGGCTTATCTTCATAATATGCCATAAGAAGTTTCATATGATCGGTCCTAAACAATCATACATTTTTTTTCAAAGTAAGATAATGGTCTGGTAATAAAGTTATCTCTTTCTCCTGTTGTTAGCATTATTTTATGAAAATCTTTTAAATCTTCTCTTTTTCCTTCTTTTATTACAACTCCCTTCTTTTTTGTGCTAAACGTACATTATATCTCCACTTTTGTTTTAAATCCTGCTAAAATTTCTTCTTCTGTTTTATTCTTTATATTTAATTGCATTACAAACCTTGGTTGAATTTCATCTTTAAAATCTTTTGCATCATCTTTTATTTTATAACCTAAATTAGTAACAATATCTCTAAATGTTTTGTCACTTTTCAAAACGTCTGGTTCTATTCTTAAAACAATAGCATTATATTTTTTTGCTAGTTCTTTTTGCTCCATCTGTTATTTGCTTCATTACTGCAATATCATGTATATCACATACTGGCCCTCTTGATGCATACATAATATTTCCAAAAATAGGCATTTTTTCGAATCCATACACATAAAGAACCTATAATATTTCCATCTTCATTTTCTGCAAGTATGACTTCTGGCTTCCAATTTGGTTTCTTTACTTCTGCCCACTCTAATGATTGTTGAAAGTTACATCTTTCATTTTCTTCTAAAAATTTTTTATATTCTTTTTTTTGATTCTTCACTATCTACAAATCTCATTACTTCTCCTTGTCCAATCGTCGATATTTAAAAAATAGGCTTTTTAAAATCTTCAATTTGTGTCTTTTTATTATTTACAATACAAACGTATTTTACACTAAATTGCAAAAATTTACAAGTAATTTATATTTAAGTTTTAGTATTTTGTAGAAATAAAATTAAAACTTATATAAAGTTAGTTATAACATTTTACATTTATTTCCTAAAAATACCAAAATTACACACTACATAGATTATATATTCTAAAAAATATTTAAATAAATTAATTATTGTTAAAATTAATATGAGAAATCCTATTTTAGTGGGATTTCTCATATTTTTATTTATTCTCTTCTTTAAACCTTTTAAGCTAATCTTATATCCATTTGCCTCAAATCTCGAAATTAGTTTTTAAATCACATTTTAAAACTAATTTAATATAAATTTTTTTCAATACAAATATATTGTTGTATTTCTATAAAAGCATAAATTTTTACGAAGTTCCTTTAAAAATTTTTATAAATTATTTTACAACTATATTAACTAATTTTTTAGGTACAACTATTTCTTTTACAATAGTTTTTCCATCTATTCTCATCTTTACATTTTCAATTTTTTTTGCCGTCTCTTTCATTTCCACTTCAGTATACGAAACTGGTACTTGTACTTTTCCTCTTAATACACCATTGACTTGTACTACCATTTCATATGTATCATTCTCTAATTTTGATTTATCGTATGTAGGCCATGATTCATATGCAATTGTTTCTTTATTATTAAACACTTCACTCCATATTTCTTCTGTAATATGTGGAACAATTGGATTCATTAATTTGATAAAATTTTTAGCATATTCCAAATTCCATGATTTTTTTTTTTCTTTATAAACTGCATTTACAAATATCATCATTTGTGAAATTGCAGTATTAAAATTTAATGTTTCATAATCATCCGTTACTTTTTTTTACTGTTTGATTATATATTTTATCTAAATTTGGATTATCTTTAAATTCTCTTTTTTTCTTCATGATATAATCTCCAAACACGATCCAAGAATTTTTTTTTTTATACCTCTAACTGCTTCATCATTCCATGGTTTGTCAGCCTCAAGTGGTCCCATAAACATTTCATACATTCTAAGTGTATCTGTTCCATATTGCTTTTCTATATCATCTGGATTTACCACATATTTTTGGAAAACGTTTGCCCATTTTTATACCATTTGAGCCTAATATCATACCTTGATGAACAAGCTTCTTGAATGGTTCTTTAACACTAACCAACCTCTTGATCAAATAAGAAATTATTCCACATTCTAGAATATAATAAATGTCCGACTGCATGTTCTGGACCTCCTATGTATAAATCTACTGGCATCCAATGTTCAATTAATTTTGGATCAGCAAACATTTTATCATTTTTAGGATCTAAATATCTTAGAAAAATACCAACTCGATCCAGCAGAGCCTGGCATTGTAGATGTTTCTCTAACACCTTTCACTCCATTTATCTCAACACTTTTCCATTCAACAGCGTTCTCTAATGGTGCCTTACCATTTTTTTCCCTTATAATCATCCATCATTGGTAGTGTTAATGGTAACTCGCTATCTTTAAGTACTACATCTTTTTCCATTCTCTAGATGAACAATTGGAATAGGCTCTCCCCAGAATCTTTGACGTGCAAAAAATCCATTCTCTTATATGGTAATTATTTTTTCTTTTTCCACACCCCATTTTAACTAGTTTTTCTGTAATAGCCTTTTTTGGCTTCTTCAACAACTAATCCTGTAAATTCTTCACTATTAATTAATTTGCAATTATTATTTAAATAATCTTTTTTTTTCAAAAGCACATTCTTTAGTATCACGACCAGCTATTACTTGAATCATAGGCAAATTGTATTTTTTGTGCATATTCAAAATCTCTTTGATCATGACTTGGAACCGCCATAACAGCCCCAGTACCATAAGTAGCTAAAACAAAATCTCCTAAAACTATTGGCACTTCTTTACCATTAACAGGATTAATTGCAAATATTCCTTCCAACTTAACACCACTTTTGATTTTATTAAGTTCTGTCCTGTCGAAATCTGATTTTTTTTGCAGTTTTTCTCGATATTTGACTACTTCATCCCAGTTTTTTTATTCTATCTTTTAATTTATCCACTAATTCATTTTCAGGTGCCAACACCATAAATGTAATACCATATATAGTTTCTATACATGTAGTAAATATTGAAAATTTGCCACCATCTTTAATTTTAAATTCAACTTCTACACCTTCAGATTTTCCAATCCAATTTCTTTGCATCTCTTTTTGTAGATTCTGGCCAATCAAGTTCATTTAATCCATTTAATAGTTTTTCAGCATATGCAGGCATATCTATAATCCATTGTTTCATATTTTTACGTACTACAGGATATCCTCCTCTTTCACTCTTACCATCTATAACTTCGTCATTCGCCAAAACAGTACCTAATTCTTCACACCAATTAACTGGCATATCTATTTGTTTAGCCAATCCAGCCTCATATAGTTTTTTGAATATCCATTGAGTCCATTTATAATAGCTAGGATCACTAGTAGATATTACTCTATCCCAATCATATGAAAATCCTAATCTTTCTAATTGACCTTGGAATGTTTTGATATTTTTTGTGTAAATTCAGCAGGATGATTTCCTGTTTGTATTGCATATTGTTCAGCAGGAAGACCAAAAGAATCATATCCAATTGGATGCAGAACATTATATCCTTGCATTCTCTTCATACGTGATATTATATCTGTTGCAGTATAACCTTCAGGGTGCCCTGCATGAAGCCCCACACCAGATGGATATGGGAACATATCAAGTGCATAATATTTAGGTTTTGAAAAATCCCATATATTAACTTTAAATGTATTGTTTTCTTTCCAATAATTCTGCCACTTTTTTTCTATTTCTGTAAAATTATACATTTTATATCTCTCCTTTTATTATTTGGTAGTGTAAACTAATTTTATATTACATTTAGTTACACACCTGTATTTTCAAGGTTTATATCATTTTTTACAATAAAAAATGATCTTTCCTTTTTTTATGGTATAATTGTTACAATGAATAACCAATAATTACCATAAAGGAATGGTGTATCATGTATACAATTATACCTCTATTACTAGCTCATATTCAAGAGCTAAATAAACAAATTTAATTTTTATTCAAATTTATTGTTAAAAATATACCTTTAAACTTAGAAAAATCTAAAGATGATTCTTTGTTTTCTCCTAAATACAATAAATTAAAAGTTGATAAATTGCCTTTGATTAAAGTTCCTAAAAAGAAAGATTACAAGCAACTTTTAAATCAATATCTTAAAGAACATGATAAGCCTTTGAAACCTATATTAAATCTCGTGGTAAAAATCCTGTTCCTAATGATGCTCACTGGCTTATTACAACTTTTTAAGACTACATTCTTACACCTACTGGAAACCATTAAATGAAGTGCCAGAACTAGAAAAAGCTGAACTTATGCCTGCTAAATGGCAAATATTAATTGAACTTTCTCAGCAATTAATCATCAAACAACAAGAAACTTAATTTACTGTAACTTCATACTTTACCTTACCTTCTGGCTTAACCAACTTAAAATGCATTTACACCTTGCAAGTGACCACTTGACAAAACATTTACAAATATCGTTAAAATTGTTTAGTCTGAAGTATTATTTATCATGCTTTTTTTGTATATTTTTAACTTTTCAATGTGCTTTTACTTTAAATATTATATCATGTTTGAAGTGGATACTTTTGTTACTTTGCTCAACGCCATAAGCTTTCTGGTACCACGGGTATAACCTGTTGTTTACCACTAAAGTTAATAAAAATAAGCCAACTAAGTCGACTTTTACTGGAGCAGTTAAGCAACAGCTTACGAACTATAACACTCTCTTTCTAAAAACATTATATATGAAATCTTCTTAAAATTCAATGGGAGTATGGAGAATTTTGTTATTTTATAGTATAATAAGTTTAAATTTAAGACAATTATTAAAGGAGATATTTAATGAAAGAAATAAAAGAATACAATGACTTATCAATAAATAAATATGGTACAATTGGTTCGCTAATGAATGGATATTTAGATTCTTATTTAAATAGAGATGAAATTGAAGTTATTAATAAAAATATAGACATTCTAAATAAGAAACTGGAAGATTTTAATATATTTAAGTATAAGATTATAAATAGATATAAAATTAGAAATTTAATTGTGAAAGTTCTTTCAGAAGAAAAAAAGACGATTTTATAGAAATTGCTGTAGATTTATTAAATTTGTCAGAAGACAATTTTTGAAAATATTATAGATGGATTTATGAAACTAACAAAAAATGATATTGATGTATTATACTATAATCTTTGGAAAAAACGTGGAGTAGATTACGCAATAAAAATAAAAGGAAATTTGACTGATAAAGACGAAATTGAAAGAGCACTAAAACAAATAGAATTTGATGGCAAATATGCCATTAGTTCATCCTACTTACAATGAAAACATTTATAACATATATTTAGATGAGATATTTACTAATGCATCATATCGAGATGATTGGAATAAATTCTTAGAAGATATAGAAAATAGTTAAGGGAGAATAATAAAAATGAGTAAATATTATGACAATATTAGCAAAGAAATAAAAGATTATTTTGAAATTTTAGAGCCAAATTTCCCAGAATGGTTAAATGAATATATAGATACAAAAGAATTATTATCACAGCAATATATTAGTGTTACTTTGTGGCACTATTTATTCAGACTTATTTGAAAGCGATTTTTTCTTTTCAAGTCTAGACCATTCTGTTGCAGTTGCTTTTAATTGTTTGGCATTTTACACATGATAAAAAACAAACTTTATCTGGATTATTTCACGATATAGCAACACCTGCATTTAAGCATTGTATAGATTTTCTTAATGGAGATTATATGACTCAAGAATCAACAGAAGATTTGACAACAGAAATAATAAAAAATTCAAAAGAAATTATGACCTTATTAAAAAGAGATAATATTGAAATATCAGCAGTAGATAATAATCATATTTATCCTATTGCTGATAATGATACACCTAAATTATCTGCTGATAGATTAGAATATTCACTATCAAATGCTTTATTTACTTATAGATTATTAGATTCAGAAATCATTAAAGAAATGTATGATGATATTGAAATACAAACAAATGAAGAAAAAAGAAATAGAACTAGGCTTTAAAACTAAAAAAATTGCTAGAAACTTTGTTAAGGTTACGAGCCGATTATCCGTTATATATCGTGAAGATAGAACTAGATATTCTATGCAATTAATTTCTGATATTCTAAAAAAAATTAAGTGATGAAAACAAAATTTCTAAAAAGGATTTATATGAATTAAAAGAAAGTGAAGTAATAGATATTATAGAATCTTCTAAATATAATGATATTTTTAATATTTGGAGAAATGCTAAAAAAGTAAAAACATCAAAAGAAGAATCTCAAAATGTTTATTATGTACATCATGGAGCAAAGATTAGATATATTGATCCACTATTTAATGGTGAAAGGATTTCAAAGTGTTGTAAAATTGCTAACAAAATGATAGAAAATAATTTATCTTACGATATGAATAATTATGTATATTTAGATTTTAATTTCTGATAATAAAGGGTATGGGAATTCCCATACTAGAATTTATGCGGGAGTATAAATTCAGTGCTGGCTAGACAAAAACTTTATTCAAAAATCAAGAAAAATATAAAAAAGAGGATTAAATTATTTTGATAATTTTTTCCTCTTTCTTCGATAAAATAAAAACTCACAAACAATTAAGTCCGTAAGCTATATTCAAATGGAGCAGGTAGTGGGAATCGAACCCACGTCATCAGCTTGGAAGGCTGAGGTTCTACCATTGAACTACACCTGCATTAATATAAAATTATAATTGTCAGGATTTGGAGCAGGTAGTGGGAATCGAACCCGCGTCATCAGCTTGGAAGGCTGGGGTTCTACCATTGAACTACACCTGCAAAGTTTTTCCTCCTGACAATTATAGATTATAAATGTTTTTTACTATTTTGTCAATAGTAATATCAAAAATTTTTATTTTTATTTTACAAATATAAAAAATTATTCCAACTATAATAGCTACTATTCCACCAACCAATGAAAACATTGCATTCTGGTTTGATTTATTAATTAAGTCTTCTTCTGACTTTGTTGTTACAATAAAAGGTTTCTTCTTATCTTCTGGTTTGCCAATATGTATAGTATCCCCAACTCTAAAAGCTTCTCCTATTACATATAAATTTTGATTTTCTTCTATAGTTTCCTCTGTCATTTTAAATCCTAATGTTTCTGCCCCAAATCTATTAACTGAGAATGAATTAAAATATCTGTAATTACTCAAATTATTCTTTGGTTCAAATCTATCAAATGTCTTTGGTATATCTAAATCACAGCCTACTCCATTTATCTCTAAAACAACATTTTCTTCTGAACTGTCATCTTTTCATATATATATCTTGACTAGATTTTTCTTCAGATATTGTATTTTCATGTTTATTTATTCTTGTTTTCAAATTTCCTTCACTATCTCTATACTGTTCTCTTTCTTCAGTAACTTGGGCTAGTTTTGATTTTACAATATGCAACTTTTCTATTTGAAAAAGGTGTCTCTATTAAATTGTTAGCAACGATTTTTCCTTTTTAATTCTACAAATTCTCTATATTGATCCCCTACTCCAGTAGAATCCATTTGAGTAAAACATATCTCTTAACTCTGAAATATTTTTTTGTTTGTAAATATTTTATTTCTGTAACATGTGCTTGAATTTTTTGGTCTAATATAAAATATTGTTGCCAATCCTCCAACAATTAAGATTATCGCTATTATTATGCTCATTTTGTTCCTCCTAGTTATTGTTATTCATTTCATTTTTTAATTTTTCTAATTCTGCATTTATACTATTTTCTCTTTATCCATTTGTGCAAATGGATCTGATTCGCTTTCTTGGATTCCTGATACCTCAGAAAATGCATCTGCTTGTGATTCTTTTTTGTGAAATTTTTTCTTCCATTTTATCCATTTTAGCAAAAAGCACTTTTACTATCCATTCCACCTAATGTTTTTGCCATTTGAGATTTTGCATCAGCCATTCTACTTCTTGCTACAAGCATAGCTTGTTTACTTCTTGCTTCTTCTAATTTTTGTTTTAATACATCTACTTGTGTTTTTATTTCATTTACTTGTGCTTCCATTGAGTTTTACCATTTCTTGATATTGTGCAACCATTTTATCTTGTTTTACTTTGTTTTCTAATGCTTGTCTTGCTAAGTCTTCATTTCCTTGCTCCAAACATGTTTTAGCTTTAGCTTGCCACATATTAGATTGTTCCTGAGCTGTTGCTAATTGTTTTTTACTTGATTACAACTTCCCATTGCTGTTCCTAACCCTTGTGTAGCCTTTCTTAATTGATCTTCCATATCAATTATAATTTGTTTTACCATTTTTTTCTGGATTTTCTGCCTTATCAATTAAATCATTGATATTTGCCTTTACTAAATCACTAATCCTTTCAAATATTGCCATTTTAAATTCCTCCATTTTTTCTTTTTAATTTCTCTTTTTTAAATAAAGTTTTTAATAATAATCCTGTCCCTGCTGCTACCATTCCAAAAATTAATATATAATCAAACATTGAAGTAGTAACAAAATTAATTCTGATACTCATAATAATAGAAACAATAATGAATACCACGCTTAACACTATTAGTATTTTAGCTGCAATAGATTTATTATTAATAAAATACCATATAATACCAATAATAAGTGGTATAGTTACAGTTCCAGAAGATAAATCAAATCCTCCTATTTGCCATACATACCAACTACTATGTACCATCACTCTTTTACTTAACATAAATAATCCAGCACCTAATAACACAATTCCAATAAAAAAATTGTAATAAGATCATTTCCTCCCGAATCTTTTTCTTCTTGTTTTGGCATTTTTATCTCATTTAATTCTCCTGATGTATTTTTTTCATTTTTATTCAAATTCAATTTCACCTCCTTAATTGTATTCTAAAACTACCACTTTTATTATATAATATTAATCACTTTCTTACAACCTTGTAATCAAAATGTAATATTATCCACGATGTTTCTTTGCTGCATCAACTAATCCCACAAATAATGGTGCTGGCTTATTTGGCCTAGATTTTAATTCTGGGTGAAATTGTCCTGCTATAAAATATGGATGTTCTTTTTGATCATCTCTACAATTTCTACTAACAAACCATCTGGTGAAGTTCCTGAAACTTTTAATCCAGATTTTTCTAATATTTCTCTATAATCATTATTATATTCATATCTATGTCTATGTCTTTCAGAAATTTCTTTTTTCCATATAACTTATATGCTAAACTTTCTTCTTTTAACAAACATGGATAAGCTCCCAAACGCATTGTTCCACCTTTTTTATCAATACCTTTTTTTGTTCTTCCATAATATGTATCACTGGGTTTTTAGTGGTTTCATCAAATTCAGCAGAATTAACGTCTTCTAGTTTTAACACATTTTTTTGCAAATTCCACTACTGCCAGTTGCATTCCTAGACAAATTCCCAAGAATGGAATTTTATTTTCTCTAGCATATTTAATAGTCTCTATTTTTCCTTCAATTCCTCTATTTCCAAAACCTCCTGGCACAACAATTCCATTATATCCAGACAGTGTATCTTTTGCATTTTCTTTTTGTTATTTTTTTCAGAATCTACTAAATCAATTTTTACTTTTTACATGATTAGCAAAACCCGCATGATATAAACTTTCAATAACTGAAATATATGAATCTTCTAGTTTTATATATTTTCCTACTATTGCTATTTTTACTATATCGTTTTTTCATCTATTTTTTCTTATATCTTCTATCATTTTCTCCCATTTAGAATTATCAGGAATATATTTTTTCTAATTTCAAATAATTACAAACTTCTCTTGCTAATCCCTCTTCTTCTAGCATTAATGGAACAGCATACAAGCTATCTGCTGTCTTATTTTGAATAACACTTGTTTTTCTTACATTGCAAAATAATGATAATTTTTCTCTAATGCTTTCTGGTATATCTGTTTCTGTTCTACAAACTAATATATTAGGCTTAATTCCCAAACTCTGTAATTCTTTTTACAGAATGTTGTGTTGGCTTTGACTTTATTTCATTTGATCCAAATATATATGGCAATAAAGTAACATGAATATAAAAAGAACATCTTCTGGATTTTTTTTCTAGTCCTACTTGTCTAATTGCCTCTATAATAGATAAACCTTCTATATCTCCTACTGTTCCGCCTATTTCTGTTATTACAATATCTGTGTCTGTATTTTCAAATCCATATATTTTTTCCTTAATTTCATTTGTTATGTGCGGAATTACTTGTACTGTTTTTCCTAAATATTCTCCTTTTCTTTCTTTTTTCAATAACATTAGAATATATTTTTTTCCCATTGTAACACTTGAATTTTGGGTTAAATTCTCATTTATAAATCTTTCATAATGACCTAAGTCTAAATCTGTTTCAGCTCCGTCATCAGTAACAAAAACTTCTCCATGTTCATATGGATTCATTGTCCCTGGATCTACATTGATATATGGATCAAATTTTTGTATAGTTACCTTTATATCCTCTATTTTTTAATAATCTTCCTAGAGATGCTGCTGTAATTCCCTTTCCTAATCCTGATACAACTCCACCTGTTACAAATATGTATTTTTTTGTATTCATTCTCTTCCTCCTATTTTTTTTCCTAATATATAAAAAAAGATTAAAAAAATGACCTATAAATTTGGTTTTTTTTAATCTATTATTAGTTTACCACTTATATATATAAATTACAAAGTATTACTACTAATTAAATTAATATTTATTAAGTGCTATTATTTCTATTTAAAAATAGCACTTAATCTCAATACCTTATTTTTTTTATTGATAATATTTTGTATTTCATAATTCCTGCAGGTGCATTAACTTCTACAACATGATTTTTTTTCTTGCTCCAAGTAATGCTGCTCTAAAGGTGATTCATTTGATATCTTATTTTCTGCTAAATTAACTTCTGTTGAACCAACAATTGTATATTCAATTTTTTCATCAAATTCCATATCTAACACTTTTACAATATTTCCAACTTGAACTGTTTCTGTATCAATATCTTTTTCATCTATAATTTTTGCATGTCTTATTTTATTTTCTAATTCTGCAATTTTTCGTTTCATTTTCTGCTTGAGCATTTTTTGCTTCGTCATATTCAGAATTTTCTGATAAATCTCCAAATCCTAATGCAACTTTTTATTCTATCAGCTATTTCAGCTTTTTTTTCTGTTCTTAAATAATTTAATTCTTTTTCTAAGTTATCAAATCCTTCTTGTGTTAATAACACTTCTTTTTTCTTCCATGTTATTATCTCCTTTCGGTTAAAAAATCTTTTAATATATTACGGCAAAAACTAAAATTTGTCAAGCAAATTCACATTAAATTTTAGTCTTTCATCAATTTTTTTTTTTAGCACCTTTCATATAATCTAGTCCTGAAAAAATTGTTGCTATTGTTTGAATAATCATCATACCTGTTACTATTATATTTAAAATTAAATCTCCACCTTGTAATGTTCCTGAAAAGCATTCTCCAAATGGATTCAAATCAACAAAAGCTAAAATAATTGCTATCATCTGAGTAACTGTTTTTAATTTTCCCCATTTTGAAGCAAAGCTATCACCTTTCCGCCTTTTTCAACTGCAACTAACCTATATCCTGAAACCATAAATTCTCTAGTTAAAACAATTATTGGAATCCATGCTGGCAATTTAGTCATTTCTACTAACATAGTCATAGCAGCTAAAACTAGTATTTTATCTGCTAATGGATCTAAAAAATTTTCCAAAAGTTGTTATTTGATTGTTTTTTCTAGCTAAATATCCATCTAACTTATCTGTTATAGATGCTAATATAAAAATTAAATCTATAATAATCCACGAAATTGGTATTCCTGAAATAGTTCCTGTAATTCCTAAAAAGGTATTATTACCATAATTGGTACTAATATTATTCGAAATATTGTTAGTTTATTTGGTAAGTTCATTTTTTCTCCTTTCGCCCTTATACTTTTATTTCTTAATTATTCTATACATTATTTAGCCATCTCAATTGCTTTTTGCAATTGTGTATCATCTTTTTCCTCTACTTTTAAAACATTCTTTACACTATCTGGCAATTTTACTTCTTCATCTGGTTCAATTCCAACTTTATTTATTTTTGTTCTATTTGGTGTCAAATATTCTTCTGATGTTATTTTTTAATCCACTACCATCTGGCAATGTTAATAATTGTTGAATTACTCCTTTTCCATATGTTTTTGTTCCTACTATTTTTGCTTTTCTATTGTCTTTTAAAGCTCCTGCTAATATTTCTGATGAACTAGCTGTATTTTCATTTGTTAATAAAATTATTGGCATATCTATAATAGGATCCTTTTTCTGCTTTTTCTACTTTCTCTTTGTTGTTTTTATCTACTTCATATAATATAACATCATCTTTGTTTAATATATAATCTGCTATCTGCAATGCTTCGTCAACAATTCCTCCACCATTGTTTCTTAAATCTATAATTAATGACTTAATTCCTTGTCTTTGTAATTCCTCAAATTTAGCTTTAAATTCATCTGCAGTTCCTTCATCAAAAAAAGAAGAGAACTCTATGTATCCTCCTATATTATTTTGTAACACTTTACCTTCTACTGGATTTACTTTTTATGCTTTCTCTTTTCAATTCAAACTCTTTAGTTTCTGTACCTCTTAAAATTTCCATTTTTACAGTTGTTCCTGCTTCTCCTTTTATTTTATTAGAAGCTACTGACATGTCCTCTGCTGTATAAGATACACCATCTACTGAGATTATCAAATCTCCTGGTAAAATTCCTGCCTTTTCTGCTGGACTTCCTTTAATTGGTGATAATACCATTATTTTATTAGACTCTGTATTTTTTACCATATAAATACCAATTCCAACAAAATTTCCAGTTGCATCTGCCATATAATCGTCCATATCTTCTTTGGAAATATATTCAGTATAAGGATCATCTAAGCCTTCAATATAGCCTTTTATAGCTCCTTCTTTTAATTTTTTCTTCGTCTATATCTCCAAAAAAAAAATATTTGTCAATTAATCTTCTATATTTGCTTAACTCACTTGTTATATCTCCATTATATTTTTCTGAAGAAACAACTAACTGTTTTCCAAAATTACTGTTAGTAAAATATTGATACATTCCTATTGATGTTACTAAAAAGTTATAAATGCAACAAGCACTATAAGCATTATAATTTTATAAGCTCTAAATCTTTTTTCTTTTCTTCCATTTATTTCCTCCAAATTTATAAACTAACTGGGCGGAATTTTTCCGCCCATATAACTTTATTATATGTACTTTATTATTTTTAATTACTATGGTAAATAATTACGCGGATCCACTCTATTAGAATAAGTTCCTGGACTTGTTCTAACCTCAAAAATGCAAATGTGGTCCTGTTGAATTTCCTGTGATCCTACATTCATAATTTGTTGTCCTTTTTTTACTGTTTGACCAGCTGAAACCTTTCTAGATCCATCTTGTCCATGTGCATATAAAGTATATAAACCATTATAATGTGCAATAATAATATAATTTCCATAACTTCCATTTAATCTTGTAGATGTTACTACATATCCATTCTGCTACCGCATATACTGGAGCGCCATTAATTCCTGCTGCACCCAAAATCCACAGCGCCATGATATTGACCACTAGAATAATACATTCCTGTTGTGATATAACTATTTACTGGTTTTATAAAACCTGATGAACTTGTTGTACTTCCACTTCCAGAAGAACCACTTCCACTTCCACTATTACCACCAGATTGTTGTTGTCTTTTTGCATCCTCTTGTGCCTTCTTTATTGCTACTTGAGCTGCTTTTTTATTTGACCATCTATAGATTTATTTGCTTGGTTTAATTCATCTATTTGTTCTTGTAATTTCTTTTCATCTTCTGATAATTGAGCAACTTGTTTATTTTTTTTCATCTTTAGCAGTTTTCAATTGAATAGACACACTTTGTTTACTTGCTTTTTGATGTATTTAATTCATTTTTACTATTTTCCAAATCTATTTTAGCTTTTTCTATTTCTTCTTTTTTTGTTTTTGTATTTTATCTAGTAATTCTGTATCATTTTGTAGTCAATTCTGTTACTAAATAATAATTAGAAATTAAATCTGTAAGGCTGTTTGAAGATAATATAAAATCCAAATAAAGAAGTTTCTCCCGCTTCTTGGATTGCCACAAGTCTTGAATTCAATAATTCCTGTTGTTTAGTATAATCTTCCTGTGCTTTATTTAATTTTTCTTGTGATTCTTGAATTTTATTATTTAATTCTTCTATTTTTTGTATCTAATTCATCAATTTGCGTTTCATAATCTGAGATTTGAGTATCTAGCTTTTCTACTTCTTGCACTGTTTTTTTTTTTTCAGCTGTTACCTCATTTTTTTTCTCCTTTGTTTCATCAATTTTATCTTGGTTTTGTTCTTTTTTATTATTTAATTGATTAATATTAGATGTTGCCAAAACTGTACCTTGTAACACTACAATCCCTATAATTATTATCCCTAATATTTTTAAACTTAATTTTTTTTCATAAGTTCCTCCTATTTTTATTTTTGGTATATCTCTTTTTTTTAATTTTGTACTGTATTTTGTGTTTCATTTGTATTCGAATCTTGTTCTTCTTGTTCTGTTTTTGTTCCTGGTATCAAACCATTAGTAATATATGGCATTGGATCTGTAACAACTCCATTTAGTCTTACTTCAAAATGTGCATGTGGTCCTGTTGAATAACCTGTAGAGCCAACCTTTAATATAGATTCTCCTCTTTTTACAACTTGTCCTACTTGTACTAAAATTTCTGATCCATGTGCATATAATGTAGATACTCCTCCTCCATGATCAATTATAACCATATTTCCATAAGCACTATTATATCCAGCTTTTTGTTACAATTCCATCATTCGCTGCAATAAAATTAGCTCCTAAAGGTGCACTAATATCAACACCTGTATGTAATTTATATACTCAGTAATAGGATGAGTCCTCATTCCATATTTAGAACTTATTCTTGTATATCCTGGAACTGGCCAAGCTTAATTCACCACCTATATATTGTGTATCTATACCAATCTCTTGCAATAGCAAGTATTTCAGCATTTATTTCAGCAAATCTAGTATTATACTCATCTATTTTTTTCTTGAATTGATTTTTCTTGATCTGACAATTTAGAGATATAATTTTCCCTTACTGTTTTTGTATTTTCTAATATTTTTGCTGTTTTTGTTTGATTTACTTTTTTTTTATATTGCCTAGTTGTTCTCTATCTTTTTCCAATTTATTTTTTAGCTAGTTCAATTTCTTCCTTTTTTTTCCTTGCATATCTTCTAATAACTCTGTATCTTTTGTTGCTAATTCTGTAATTAGGAAATAATTGGATAAAAAGTCTGAAATATTTTTTAGAGCTTAAAATAACATCTAAATATTGAGTATCACTTGATTCATAAACTGCAATTAGTCTATTATCTAATAACTCTTTTTTGTTTTTTATAATTTTCCTCTGCTTCTTTTTAGTTTAGCTTCGACTTCATCCATTGAAGTTTGCAAATCTGCAATTTTAGTGTTTAACTCATCTAATTCTTGTTGTGAAGTAGATATTTTTTCATCAATTTTTGAACTTGTTGTAAATTTTCTGACAACTCACTTTGTACTCCATCTAGTTGTTCATTTGCGTCATTTAACTGATTTTGCAATTCTTCTCTTTGTGTTTGTAAATCTGTTGCTGTATCTTCTGCGTGTACATATGGAAATACGCAAAAAACTACAGATTGCAAAAGCTAAAAACAATACATAAAATTTTACGCATGTTTTCTCCTTTTATACTTTTAAATATTTTCTCATAGAAATAACACTTCCTAGAGCTCCTATTCCTATTCCTAATAGCATATATACAAATATGATAGAATTAAACATATCTGCAAAACTAATTAGACTCATGTTAATTACTTGCATAAATTGTGAATTTACTAACTGTTCTGCTAAGAAGCTATAAGCCACACCAACAATAACAATAGAAATTATACTTGCAAATATTCCAATAATCATACCTTCAACAATAAATGGCCATCTAATAAATCCATTTGTCGCTCCAACATATTTCATAATTGAAATTTCTTTTCTTCTCGCATGAACTGTAAGTTTTATAGTATTAGCTATAATAAATATAGATATTACTATCAATAACATTAAGATTACTCCTGTTACTATCTTTATTCCATTTGCCAAATTAATCAAAGTTGTTACTGTTTCATCTTTTACTTGTTATTTTCTTTACTTGGTCAAAAGTTAAAATTTGATCTTGAACAGTTTTACTTTGGTTTAAATCAGTAAGAGTTACTACATATGAAGCAGTAAATATATTATTTTCTCCTTCGTATCCTTCTAACAAATCTTTTTTATCTCCAAATTTTTCTTTCATCCGATCTAGTGCCTTTTCCTTAGAAACATATTCAATAGTACTAACTCCATCTATTTTTCTGATTTTCTCTCCTAATTCTTCTATTTGTTCTTGTGTTGCTTCATTTTTTGATAAAAACTTGTATTCCTTGTGCCGATTCAATTTCTTTTTACAAAAGTGATTAATATTTTCTCCAAGTATTAAAAATATTCCAAATATAATCATAGTAGCACACATAATCATAAGTGATGCACCAGTTGATTTTTTATTTTTTAAATACGTTACTAAATCCTTCCCCTATTAAATATCCTAATCTGTTATATTTCACAATCATACCCACCTTTTTTATCATCTCTAATTATTTCGCCCTTACGAATATGTATAACTCTTTTTTTCATTTTGTCAACAATATCTTTTTGCATGTGTAGCGACTACTACAGTTGTTCCTCTCATGTTAATATCATTTAACAAATTCATAATATCCCATGCAGTTTCTGGGTCTAAGTTTCCTGTAGGTTCATCTGCAATTAACATAGATGGATTGTTTACCAATGCTCTTGCCAAAGCCACTCTTTGTTGTTCTCCTCCAGATAATTCATTTGGGTACATTTTTGCTTTTCCACTTAAACCTACTAATGAAAGTACCATAGGTACTTGCCTTCTTATATGTCTTGGTGTAGCTCTTACAATATACATAGCATATGCAACATTGTCATATACTGTTTTATCTGGTAAAAAGCCTAAAATCTTGGAATACTACCCCCATACTTCTTCTTAAATATGGAATTCTATTTGGTTTCAAAAATGTTGTGTCTTTTCCATTAATAATAATATTTCCTGAAGTTGGTTCTTCTTCCTTTAAAAAATAAGCTTTATTAGTGTTGATTTTCCACTTCCTGAAGAACCTACTAGAAAGGCAAATTCTCCTTTATCTATAACAAAATTAGCGTTTTTTTACAGCTTTTTGTCCCTGTATCATACGTTTTTGTCACATTTCTAAATTCTATCATTTTTTGTACTCCTTACATTACGTTTTTCTATCTATTTATACATATACTTTTTTATTCTATCTAATAATAACAATAAACTCGTTTTTTTGCAATAGTTTTAAAGTAAAAATGCTAGAAATTTGTCCCATTGTAAAAGCATTTTTTTTTCTACAGTAAGAAAAAAAGAAGAACCTAATCTTCTTTTTTAAAGTTTTAGTCTCTTCTATTTTTATAAACTTTTCTTGGTGTACATGTCTTACATCTATTCAAAATTTTTTACAATATCTTTTGCTGTAATTTCAAAGTATTCCATCAATTCTTCTGCTTTTCCAGATTTTCCAAATGTATCTTTAATTCCCATTCTATCCAATCTTACCGGATATTCTTCTGTTAAAACTTCACTAATTGCACTTCCAAGTCCACCTATTACGCTATGATCCTCTATTGACATTAATTTTTCAGTTTCCTTTGCACATTTTACAATCATCTCTTTATCAATTGGCTTTATTGTATGAATATCAACAACTCTTACTTCAATATTTTTTTGTTTTTTAGTTCTTCTTGAGCTTTAATAGCTTGTTCTACTGTAACACCTGTCGCAAATATTGTTCCATCAGTACCTTCTCCTATTTGAACAGCTTTACCTATTTCAAATTTCTGATTTTCATTATAAATCTGACTTGTTTTTTCATTCTTGATAATCGTAAATATACTGGTCCATTTATTTTTGAAATCTCCTTCACTGCCCATTTAGTTTGAATATCATCCGAAGTTGACATTACAATCATATTTGGCAATGTCCTCATCATTGAAATATCTTCCAACATTTGATGGGTAGCTCCATCTTCTCCTACTGTAATTCCTGCATGAGTTGCACAAATTTTCACATTTAAATTTGGATAACAAATACTATTTCTTATTTTCGATCATAAGCTCTCCCAGCTGCAAAAACTGCAAATGTGCTTGCATAAGGAATTTTCCCTGCAAGTCGCAAGTCCTGCAGCAGTTCCCATCATATTAGCTTCTGCTATTCCTATATCAAAAAACGCTCTGGCAATTCTTTAGCAAATATATTTGTTTTTGTTGCACTTGATAAATCTGCATCTAATACAACCACATCCGCATTTTTTTTTTTCCTACTTCTAGCAAAGCCTCTCCATAACTTTGACGTGTTGCTTTTTTCTCCTTTTTCCATATTTCATTCTCCTTTCAAAAATTTCTTTTTTTCTTTATTTTTTCAACATAATTCTACATAATATATGAGACACTTGAGACCTGTCCCCTATGTTTCAAGTTCTTTCATTGCTTGTATATATTGTTCTTCATTTGGCTTTTGCCATGCCATCCTACTTGATTTTCCATAAATGATATGCCTTTTCCCTTTTATTGTCTTTGCAATAATACATGTGGGTTTTTCTTTGATATTTCTTGCAACATCAAATGCTTTAATTATTTCTTCTATATCATGACCATTAATGTTAATTATTTGGAATCCAAAACTTCTAAATTTTTTCTTCAATTGGATATGAACTCATAACTTCTTCTATTGTTCCATCTATTTGTAAATTGTTATTATCAACTATTACACATAAATTATCTAATTTATATTTATTTGATGCCATCGCAGCTTCCCATATTTGTCCTTCTTCTATTTCTCCATCTCCTAATACACAATAAACTCTATAGTCCTTTTTTTTTATTTAGTTTTCCTGCTATTGCCATTCCATTTGCTACAGATAGTCCTTGTCCTAAAGAACCTGTTGTCATATCTACTCCTGGTACTTTATTCATATCTGGATGTCCTTGTAATCTACTATTAATATTCCTAAATTTTTTTAATTCTTCTTTATCAAAAAATCCTCTATTAGCTAAACAACTATATAATGCTGGTGAACAATGTCCTTTTTGATAATATCATTCTATCTCTATCTTCCCATTTTGGATTTTTTTTTCATCTATGTTTAATTCATTAAAATATAGTACTGTTAAAATATCTGCTATTGAAAGTGAGCCTCCTGGATGTCCTGAATTAGCACTATATACTTGTTCTATTATTCCTTTTCTAATTATTCTAGCCATATTTTTTTAATTCTTCTATATCTGTTATTTTCACAAAAAATCACTCTCCTTTTTATTATAAACTTAATATAACACAACTTTGTATTTTTTACTATATTAATAAAAATTTTTTTATTTTTTTATACAAAATAGTATTGCAGTTTATATTCTTATAATTCTTAATTAGTGTGGAACTTGGTTACTATAGGGGTATTATATTTTTATAATTTTATCTGTTTGATTGAGAGAAAAATAGAAAATTTTATATAAAAAAAATAAGTAATGTTCACGGGAAAATTTATATATGTGTATGGTTTTATAATTTTTTCAACTTCAATACACAACATAAAAATTTCTAAAAATAAATTAATGGCACCCTTTCACTTAGTCCGAGCTAAAGCTCGACGCGAACATTTTCCATTAATTTATTTAAGAAATTCTAATATTGCTCAATCATATTTAAAAATTATAAAACCATACACATATATAAATTTTAGCCTGAGTGAAAAATCCTTGTTTTTTATATTAGATTTTCTTTTTTGAACGTAATGAAAAGGATAAAATTATAAAAAATATAATACCCTCCAGCAGCCAAGTTCCACACCAATTAAAAATTATAAAGTCATATTTCAAAAATAGTAGTTTTGTTATATTTTACTTTATGCTATAATATGATTAATTAGGACAGGTACAAATTATTAAATAGAAAGGTTAATTTTATGCTAAATTATATTGAAAATTTAAAAAGAAGAAATTATAAAAAAACACACAAGAACTAATTCGAATTCCAAGTGTTGGATCCACTTCAAACAATATCAATATGCCTTTTGGAGAAAACGCTAACAAAGCCTTAGAATATGTTTTAAACCTTGGTAAAAATTTAGGATTCAAAGTTAAAAACCTAGATGGTTATTGCGGTTACATAGAATTTGGAGAAGGTGAAGAACTTCTAGGCATAATCGGACATTTGGATGTTGTTCCTGAAGGAGAAGGTTGGACATTTCCACCTTTTAGTGCAACAATTCATGACAATAAAATATTTGGTAGAGGAGCCATTGATGATAAAGGACCTGTTATTAGTTCTTTATATGCTATGAAAGCTGTTATGGAAAATTGTCACGTACAAAAAAAGAAGTTAGACTAATTTTAGGATTAAACGAAGAAAAAATTGGAACTGTATAAAACATTATAAAAAAGTAGAAGAATCCCCCTACTTTAAGCTTCAGTCCTGATGCAGATTTTCCTTGTATATATGCAGAAAAAATCTATTTTAAATTGTTATATAAATATGCCTTATTCAAATTCAGAATATGTACCAATTACTATTAAAAGAAGTCAATTGTAATAATAACGCTCTAAATGTTGTTCCTAAATCTTGCACTATTGTACTTAAAATTAATGACAAAAAATATACCTATATCAAAAATAATCACAACTTCACAAGAAGTCATAAAAAACTTCAATTTTGAAATTGAAGTTTATCAATTAAATGATGTAGAATTAAAACTTATATCACATGGAATCCAAGCCCATGGTGCTCACCCTGACTTAGGAATAAATTCTATTTCTAGATTAATCTTAGTAGTAAATGAACTTTTTTAAACAATATAATACAAAAATTGAACTATTTGACTTTTTTTTCAAAAATATATAAATACAGAATACAATGGAAAATCTCTTGGTATTAATTTCGAAGATGAATCTGGAAAACTTACTTTAAATATTGGTAATTTATCTTTAGAAAACTCTATTTTAAAATTTGGAATGAATATAAGAATACCTATTAATACACAAATAGATATAGTTAGTGAAGCTTTTATTAAATATTGTAACATTTACCCTAATCTAACTTTTTACTAATGTACATTCTCAACAAGCTTTATATATTCCAAAAAGATACTCCACTAGTGCAAACTCTTTGTAAAATTTTTAATGAAGTAACCCATTCATCTGCCGAACCAATTGCAATTGGTGGTGCGACTTATGCCAGACTTTTAAAAATTGTGTATCTTTTGGCCCAAATTTTCCAGGTCAACAAGATATGTGTCATCAAACAGATGAATTTATAGATATTAATAATTTAATGTTATCTTGTAAAATTTATGCTAAAGCTATTGAAGAATTAAGTTCTAAAAAAATTTTAATATTTATAAAAAAATAAAACCCCGCCTTAGCCGTTAGATGTCTAAATTTTTAAGGACCTGCTCCTAAAAACAGGTGGGTGCCTACCTAAATATTCATGGGCTTCTCACTATAAAATGTGAGCTTGCACGCCATATTTGAGAGATTCGGCCCCTCTTATCGTGTGTTGGTTCTAAAAATTTAAGTCTATCGTACTATGCAGGGGAAAATTATTTACTTTTATTTAATTATTACTTAATTTCTTAAGTTATTTATATTTTAGCATACCTCTATATAGTTTACAAATGAAAATTCTTCCTTAAATACTTCTTCTTTATACTTTATATTATATTATCTTTAATTTTCAAATTCATTCTCTTTTATTTTGCATTCTTTTTATTATTTGATTTTATTTATTAAATATGCTAAAATAAATTAACTTTGTGAGTTGTAGAGATTTAAGTCTCTACTTTTTTTTTATTTTTACATTACATATAATAAAATGCAGAAAAATTGCAACAAACTTCCTAGCAATATAAATAAATGAAATATTGAATGCATATATTTATGTTTTTACCAAATCCATATAATATTGCTCCTACTGTATATGCTATTCCTCCAGAAACTAACAAAATCACTCCTTTTGCTCCTAATAACTGTGGTAATAAATTTGCTTTTACTATAATGCACCAGCCCATAGCTAAATAACATATCATAGAAAATACTCTAAATTTTTTTAATATCAATTGAATTTAATACAATTCCTAATATAGCTATCGCCCATATAATTCCAAAAATCATCCAACCTGCAAAAGCATCATAACCTCTTATTGTACATAGTGCAAAAAGGTGTATATGAACCTGCTATTAATAAAAATATTGAACAATGATCTAATACTTGGAATACTTTTTTTTTGAATGTCTCTTAGGACTTAGTCCATGGTAAATACTTGACATGGTATACAATAAAATCATAGTAAATCCATATATTGCTCCACTTACAACTCCATATCCCATTTCCATTAATTGCTGCAAAAACGACACATAATACAGTTGCTACAATTCCAAGAACAGCTCCTACAATATGTGACGTCATATTAAATATTTCCTCACCTTTTTTGTATATGTAGGTAATATTCTATCTTTTAATTTTGTTCTCTTCATTTTTAATTCTCCTTATTTATTTACTTTATAAGTATACCACAATTTAAATCATTTTGTACATCTATTTTTATAATAAATTATTCTTTTTTATCTCTTTTGCCAATTTTCCTATAGCTTTTGTTTCAATTCTAGATACATAAGAACGTGAAATCCCCATCATTTTTGCAATTTCGTTTTGCGTTTTAGGCTTATGACCTCCGAAGTCCAAATCTAAGTTCTAAAATTGTCTTTTCTCTATCTTTTAACAAATCTTTCATTTTCTCATATAACAACTTCACTTTCATTTTTATATCTACTATTTCTTCTACATTTCTATCACTGTTTTCTAACACCTCCTGTAATGTCACCACATTATCATCTTTGTCTTTGCCGTATTGGCTCATTTAAATATACTTCTGCTCCCAATTTCTTTGTAGCCCTTAAATGCATTAATATTTCATTATCAATACATCTTGAAACATATGTAGATAACCTTGCTCCTTTTTCTAAATTAAAACTATTAATTCCTTTAATCAGACCTATACTCCCTATAGATATAAGATCATCTTGGTCTACTTTAGAATTACTATATTTTTTTAGCCACATGTGCTACTAATCTTAAATTCCTTTCTATTAAAATATTTCTTGCTTCTTCATCTCCTTTTGCCATTTGTTCCAAGCAATTCTTTTTTCTTCTTCTGACAATGGCTCAGGAAACAAACTTCCTCCTTGAATGTATCCGAACAACAAATACTGCCGATTTTAAAAACCCTAAAAAACTGTATATACCAGTCATACAAAGTGCTGCTAACATAAATGCACCCCCATTTTTTTCTCATATTGCAATTATATGAATTAAAAAAATAAAAAGTGCCTGACCTTCAAAATTTATATTTTTTGAATTTTTTATTTTTATTTCATAAGTTAAATAATAGAGGTGATTTTTTATGAACTTTTTAGTGAATTGTGTAAAAGGTATCGCTATAGGAGCTGGTGCTATTCTTCCAGGAATTAGTAGTGGCGTACTTTGTGTTATTTTTGGAATATATGAAAAACTTTTAGATAGTATTTTAAACTTTTTAAAGATCTTAAAAATAATTCAAAATTTCTAACTCCATTAATAATTGGTGCTGGTATTGGAATTTTACTATTTAGTAATATTCTCAATTATTTATTGTTTAAATTTCCTATACAAACAAAATCTGTTTTTATTGGATTAATCTTAGGCAGTATTCCATCTCTAATAAAAGAAATAAATACAAAAACCTCTTTTTAAGTCACATTATCTCATCTACTCTATATTAGCATTTATAATTGGGATAGCTTCTGTTATATTAGAAAAATATGTATCTAATTCATTTTCTGCTAATAATTTTAGCTATATATATCTTATTTTCTCCGGATTAATTATGTCTATCGGAATTATTGTTCCTGGAGTTAGTAGCACTATTATTTTAATGCTTATGGGTGTATATTCTACTTACTTGTCATCTGTTTCTTATTTATACTTTCCTGTATTAATACCTATGGGGATTGGTTTAATTATTGGCTGCTTAATTTGCATGAAAACAACAAAATTTTTATTAGACCATTTCTATGCTCAAACATTCTATAGTATTATAGGATTTTACACTTGGTTCAACATTTGTACTTTTTGCCTAATATTAGTTTTGATTTAAGTGGATTGCTTTTGCATTTTGTGTATTTTATTAGAATTTATCTTTTAAAAATTTTTTAATCACTCATAAATATAAAAGATACCACATTTTATAAATTATGTGGTATTTTTTATATTTTTTTTTTTTTTCTTCTTATTATCCAATCTTTTTTCGCATTTAATTGGTAATTTTATTTTTTACTTTTTTGACCTTTTTACTCCTGGACTAATTTCTTGAATTTTTTTTCATCTGTTTCAGCATCATAAAGTTGTTCTATTTTAAATTCAACTGGTTCAATTTTATTAGGTACAATAATTTCTAATATATCTCCTACTATTAGTTTATTTTTTATTTCAATTGTGGAAAGTTCTTCTTTATATTGTACTACTTTTTTCCTCCAAATTCATAGTTTTCGTTATATTGCCTTCCACTATATTCTTGTATATCTTTATTTTTTCTATCATTAAAATAAAATGTTGTTAAACCTCTAGTTTTTACTTTCTCTAATTCTTTTTAAATACTTTGTATAATCATAATTTTCAGGGTCTTTTTTCATAATCATCAATTGCATTTCTGTATGCATTTATCACACTTGCTAAATAATACTCTGTTTTTAGTCTTCCTTCTATTTTTAGGCTATCTACTCCCATTTCAATAATTTCTGGTATTTCTTTTTATTAAACATAAGTCTTTAGATGAAAAAAATGCTTGTTCCATATTCATTTGTTTCAATAGGCATTAATTCTCCTGGATTATTTTTTTTTTCTTCTGCATATAAATTATAAGACCATCTACAACTTTGTGCACAATCACCTAAATTTGCACTTCTACATGCTAGAAAATCACTTAAGAAACATCTACCTGAATATGCAAAACAAATAGCTCCATGAATAAATATTTCAACTTCCATGTCTTTAGGTTTATTTTCCATTATATATTTTAGTTGTTCTTTATTCATTTCTCTTGCCATAATCATTCTTTTAGCGCCATTTTTATACCAGAAATTGCAACTATGCAAACTAACCAAATTTGCTTGTGTACTAACATTAATTGGTACACTAGGTGCATATTCTTTTTAAAACATCTATTACTCCTCCATCTGCTGCAATGATTCTATCTGGTTTTAATTTTTCTAATTTTTTTGCCATTTCTATTATTTCATTATATTTTTTTCATCCCACGCAAATATATTAAGTGTTACATATACTTTTTCTTTTTCCTATTTCATGTGCATATTTTATTGTCTCTTCTAAATCATTATCTTGCATATCTGCTCTTGTTCTAAGTGACAATGATGATGTTCCACAATATACTGCATCTGCTCCATACAAAAAATGCTATCTTTGCTTTTTTTTCAAATGATCCTGCTGGAGCTAATAATTCTATTGTTTTCATTCTATTCATTCCTTCTTATTTTTTATATATTATATAGCTTGAACCTTAGATTGTCAACAAATTAAGCCCTTTTGATTTTCTTTTTTTAAAATTTGTGGTATAATTAATAGGTAAAAAATTTTTTTAAAGGAGTGTTTGAATTGAACATTGACAATTCACAACAATTAGATCGGAATGTTTTAATAGGCTTTTAAACGATTCGTTTGCAAAAGCAAACTCTGTACCAGACGGACTCAACAAATTCATTGAATCACTGAGCGCTTCTGGAAACAACGAGTTTCTCAAATTGATTCCTGAAATAAAGAGATATTTAATTTTTATTAACCTCTCAAAACTTGTTCGAAATGATTCGTTCAAGTATCAGTGATCTTTTTGGCATGAATTATGTGCCATTTTACCAAATTCCGTCAGAGTGAAATTCATATCTAGACGGAAAAGTGTTGAAAGTGCGTTGAGAAAGATCGTATTAAATCCTTCCCTCGGTAAAGACACAATAAACGACATCTTTGCCTTTAGAATCATTATTGATTCAACTGATGGTGAAGAAAAAAATATTGAATATTGTGAAATTACGAAAAATTTTTGTTCACAATATTTCAAGAATAAGCGAAAATGTAAACTTTTTTCTTTTAAAGGATTATATTACTAATCCAAAAAAAAGAATGGATATAAGTCCATTCATTTGATTTTTAATTTTGATACTGCTTTTAGTGAAAATGTTAAGTTGGTTGCTCCACCATCATTTGAAATTCAGATTCGAACAATGAATATGGATATCGAAAATGAATATGGTAGTGCTCAGCATGCAGCATTTAAAGAACACTCAATACAAAAGTGTATCAAAAAATAAAATTTGATGTAGAAAAAATAAATATTCCACATTTCCGTGTCATTCAACGCAATGGTGAAAAAATTATTGTAGACAACATTGGATTAGTAAAAGCTCTTCACGTAGAAGAGCGTCACAAAAACATTTTAACGATCTAATTCAAACTCTCACCCCCTCGCTATTTTATATTAGTGGGGGCTCTTTTTATTTAATTCTGCTAATAGCTAATCCATCTCCTACTTCTAAAATTTCAGTTTCAAGATTTGGATTTTCACTTACTTCCTTTTTATATATTCTCTTAAATTTCTAACAGCTGTACGTTGTTTATGTTTATTATAATCACTCATCACATAACCTTTGTACAAAAATATTGTCTGCAAAAAAATAATTCCATTAGGTTCTATCATTCTTAAAGCTTCTTTTAGAAAAAAACGGATATTTTCCCTTTGCAGCATCTATAAATACCACATCATATTTTTTCGTTTAATGTAGGTAATATTTCAACCGCATCACCTTCATAAATATGAATTTTTTTTTCTTCTACTCCTGCTTTTTTTTATATTTTCTTTTGCTTCATTAACCCTTTCATTATCTCTTTCAATAGTATCTATTCTTCCATTATGCTCCAAAAATTCAGAAAAAAACATATTGCGGAATATCCAACAGCTGTTCCTATTTCTAATATTCTTTTAGGTTCTATTTCTTTTTAAATATTTTGCTATCACATCTAATGTATCATCCATAATAATTGGAATATGCTCCTCAAGTGCATTTTTGTTTTATATTTTCTATTTCTTGTTTATTCACTTTTTATCAATCCCTTCTTTATTTCTGTAAACAAAAACTTGATATTTTATGTAAAATATGATATACTGAGTTTAGCAAACTTCTTTATAATCCTCATGGACAACAGAGTTTGACTTTTTTTAAAAAAACAGTGCAAATGCACCATAGGAGGAAAAAAAATAATGAAAAAGGCGTATTTAAAAAATTTAAGTGGTTTATTGGCAAAAGACGGCGTCGAACCAGAGAATATCGAATTAGTCCTTAGTTGGGCTAACTACCAACCGTTACACTTAAGCGGTAATTTGAACAGAGTCACTTTTGAAAAAATCATGGAGAACGATTCTTCAAGGTTAATTTCTTTTCATTTTCATGAATCAGAAATTCCCTGGTAATCATTTTGACAATTCCATGAGAAATATCATCGCTTTGTTAAAAAACGATGATAAGACTTGCATCAATTACGGAATTTATTACATTTCGTGATTGATTTAAGATATTAAGCCTCTAAACTCTAAAGTTTCAAGGCGGGTTATTCCCGCCTTTTAACTTGCTTATTATTTACTATTTTTCATTTTCTTCTTCTATCCATTTTTTTTAATGTCTCATCATTGAAAACTTCTCTTTTAAAATCTTTATTTTTAAAATCTTTATTAATTATTTCTTTAGCTTTTTTTCATATCCTACTACTTTATACTGTGCTAAAAAAATCAGCTCTTTTCCCATGTTGAGGTTTCTTTTTAGGTTCCTTATTTCTTATTTCTTGATCAATTTGTCCGCATCACTCTTGCCAAACGATCTTGTCTGTATGTACTACTATCTGGTCCATATTTTCCTGTTCTTTTATTTATATATTTACTATTTGCCAATTCAATCACCTTCTCTATAATAATTATAAAAATTATTTATTCCTATTAGCTCTTTCTCTTTCTTTGCTATCTAATATTTTCTTTCTTAAACGAATTGACTTAGGTGTTACTTCTACTAATTCATCATCTTGGATGAATTCAATTGTCTTTTTCCAATGACATTTGAATTGGTGGTACAAGTCTAAGTGCTTCATCAGAACCAGAAGCTCTTGTATTTGTTAAATGTTTTTCTTTACATACATTTATTGCCAAATCTTCTCCTCTTGAATTTAATCCAACTATCATTCCCTCATATACTTCTACACCAGGTCCTATAAATAAATCTCCTTTATCTTTGAGCATTATATAAACCATATGTTACAGATTTTCCTGGTTCAAATGCAACTATTGTTCCTCTTACTCTTGCTTGGATATCTCCTTTAAAAGGTTCATATGAATCAAATATATGGTTCATTGTTCCTTCTCCTTTTGTGTCTGTTAAAAATTCTGTTCTATATCCAATTAATCCTCTTGCAGGGATTTTAAATTCTATTTTTGTATGTCCTGTTTCTGCTGGCTCCATATTTATCATTTCAGCTTTTTCTTCTACCTAATTTTTCAATAACTGTTCCTACTGAGTCATCTGGTACATTTACTACTAGCAATTCTATTGGTTCACATTTTACACCATCAATTTCTTTTTATAAATAACTTTTTGGTCTTGATACTAAAAGTTCAAATCCTTCTCTTCTCATTGTTTCAATTAATACTGATAAATGAAGTTCTCCTCTTCCTGATACTTCAAAAGAATCTGGTGTTTCTGTTTTTTTTAACTCTTAAAGATACATTTCTTTTTCTAATTCTTTGAATAATCTATCACGAATATGACGTGATGTTATAAATTGTCCTTCTTTTCCTGCAAAGGTCCATTATTTACACTAAATGTCATTGATACTGTTGGTTCGTCAATATCAACAAATGGTATTTTTTCTGGATTATTAAAATCACAAATTGTGTCTCCAATATTAATATCTGGAAGTCCTGCAAGTTCTATTATATCTCCTGCTTTTCCTTCTTCTACTTCGACTTTATTTAATCCAACATGTGTGTATATACTTTTGCAATTCTTCCTTGTGTTATTTTATCTTCTTTTTCCACAAATCGCAACTGGCATTCCAACTTTTATAATTCCTCTTTCTACTCTACCTACAGCTATTCTTCCAACATAATCATCATAATCAATATTAGAAACTAACATTTGAGCTGGTCCTTCTTCATCACAGTCTGGTGCTTGAATTGTATTTATAATTGTTTCAAATAAACAAGATAAATCAGTTGTTTCATCTGCTAAATCCATTTTAGCTATTCCATTTTTTGCAGAAGCATATACAACTGGGAAATCTAATTGTTCATCTGTTGCATCTAATTCAATAAATAGTTCTATTACTTGGTCTACAACTTTCTCTGGTGTTGCTCCTGGTCTATCTATTTTATTTATGACAACAATTGGTTTTAATCCTAATGCTAAAGATTTTTTCAAAACTTCTCTTGTTTGTAGGCATTGCTCCTTCAAAAGCATCTACTAATAAAAAGTACTCCATCTACTGTTTTTAGTACTCTTTCAACTTCTCCTCCAAAGTCTGCATGTCCTGAGTATCTACAATATTTATTTTTATATCATCATGCATAACTGATGTATTTTTTTGAAAGAATTGTAATTCCTCTTTCCTTTTCCTGATCATTTGAATCCATTACTCTTTTCTGCTACTTGTTCGTTTTCTCTAAATACATGGCTTTGTCTAAGCATTGCATCAACTAATGTAGTTTTTTCCATGGTCTACGTGTGCAATAATTGCTATGTTTCTTATTTTTTTGTTGTTCATCTTTTTTCTTTCCTTTCATATAGTAAATTTTAGTAGTTCTTATTAATTGATTTTTACATAACTTAAGACGTTTTTTATTTTAATTCAAAAAACGTCTTTATCTCTTAAAAACTTCTTAAATTATACACCTTTTTTTTCTATTTTGTCAAACTAATAATGTTATCCATAATTTCACTTGTTACCTTATCTAAAGTTTCTTTTTATCTTTTGTTCCTTTGTATTTACTAAAATCTAAAGGCTTTCCATAAGTAATTGTAACTTTCCAATCTCCTTTTTTTTCCTCCTTTTATACCACATGGAACAACTTTTTGCTCCACTTCTTACAGCAAAAAAAGCAACTCCATCTTTTACCTTTTCTCCTTTTTCTAATCCATTTCTAGTACCTTCTGGAAATAAAGCTAAACAATCTCCATTTTTCAATGTTTTTAAAGATTCTTTAATAGCTACTACTTCTTTTGAGTCTCTTTTTTACTAAAATAGCATTAAAAACTACTCCTAAAAAGCTAAAAAATTTATTTTTTGTTAATTCCTCTTTTGCTAAAAATCGTGTATATCTTCCACATGTTACTTCTATTAATGGTGGATCTAGAAAACTTCTATGATTTCCACAAATTATTATCGGTCCTTTTTTTTGGTATATTTTCTTTTCCTACTACTTTTACTCTGTAAACAACTTTGCAATAAATATATATTGCTCCTTTTACAATTCCTCTACCTTTTTTTAAAAAATTTCTTTCATTTTTTTCCTCCTGATACAGATTTATTGTTTTTTTACATTTTTTCTTTTATAGTTTCAATTACTTTGTTTACAACTTCTTCAATTGTCATATTTGTTGAATCAATATAGATTGCATCTTCTGCTTTTTTCAATGCTCCTATTTCTTTTTCCATATCATTTTTATCTCTTTATTTTTATATTTTCTAAAATTTCTTCATATGGCATATCAATACCTAAGATTTGATTTTGTTTATATCTTCTTTTTTGCTCTTTCTTCTGGTGTAGCATCTAAATATATTTTTACTTCTGCATTTGGAAATACATATGTTCCTATGTCTCGTCCTTCCATAATGACATTTTTGCTTTTTGCACATTTCTTAAATATTTCATTTAATTTGAATCTAACTTCTTTTTATCGAAGATACAAAATGAAACTATTTTTGCAACATCTTTTTCTCTAATTCTCGATGTTACATCTTTTCCATTTAAATATACTATATCTTTTGAATTTTCCATTTTAAATTCAATTTCTATTTCATCTAGTAAATTTATTATTTTTTCTTTCTCTTTTTAAATCTATTCCTTTATTTATTGTTTCTAGTGCTACACATCTATATGCTGAGCCTGAACCTATATTAACAAGTCCTAGTTTTTTTGCAACAAGCTCTGTTACTGTTCCTTTTCCACTACCTGCTGGTCCATCAATTGCTACTATATATGCCATTTATTTTTTCCTCCTCTTCTTGTGGTACATAAATATTTTTAGCTACTACATCTAATTCCACAACATTCATCGCTGTTAGTTTTTCAATTTCTTTTCTTGATTTTTTCTTTAAATTTATTTAATCCTTCTACAACATTAAATCCATATACTATGCTTACTTCCATATAAATTTTAACACCTTCTCCAAAGTTATCTACTCTAGCTTTTAAAATTTTATGAATGGCTGGTGTTTGGACCGCTAAATATTCTAGTATTTGCCTAAATACTAAATCTGATATTGTGAATTTTCCTAAATAACTAAATGTAGGTCTTATAATTGATTTTTCTGATATGTATGGTTGTTGTCCTTTTCCTTTGGATTTAAAAATCTGAAGTGGATCTAATAAATATCCTGAAAAATCCTTTTTTATTTCAAATGTTGGAACTGGTATTACATGTTTTCCTTCTGTTACCCTGATTCTTCTTGCTGTTTTCATTTTCTTCTTCTGTTGCAACATCTGTAATATATATAGTTTCCGAAATTTCTGGCAAATCCTAAATTTGCAGCTATTTTTTGTACCATTCCATCTGATGTCCCTAATATTAATATGCTCTCTGGTTTATACTTTTTTAAATGCTTTTATAATTGGTTCTCTTTCACTTTCTTCATAGAATAAAGCATGTTTTACAGTTGCTACCTTAGTTGCTGCTTTTTTTTTTGCTGATTCACCTGCTATTACTTCATTTTCTTTTTATTAGTAATCCATCGTCTATAATAAAGCTTATTCCTCTTTCACTTGCTATCATTTGTGCTCTATAACTTTTTTCCTGTTCCAGATGGTCCAACAAATGCATATACTTTTATTTTATTTATAAATGGTAATTTTATATCTTTTAATAACATTTTTTGTCTCCCTACTTATATTTACTTAGTTATTATATCATTTTTAATTTTATTCTACAATAGTTGTTTTCTTTTTTATGAGACACTTGAGACCTGTCCCTACTGTCTCAAATTTTTTTCTTCTTAATTGTCCACATGCTGCATCTATATCTGAACCTAGCTCTCTACGTATTGTTGCAACAATGCCATGGTCATTTAAGTAATCTCTAAATCTCATTATGTTTTCATTTGAGCTTTTGTCGAATTTTCCGTTTTCTATTTTGTTTATTGGTATTAAGTTTACATGGCAATTCATTCCTCTTAGAAGTTTTACTAGTTCTTTTGCATCTTCTAAGTTGTCATTATTGTCTTTTTGCTAATGCATATTCAAATGATATTCTTCTGTGTGTTTTTTCTATGTAATCTTTGCATGCTTGTATTAATTCTTCTATTGGAAATGCGTTGTTTACAGGCATCATACTACTTCTTTTTTTCGTTGTTTGTGGCATGCAATGATATTGATAGTGTACATTGAATGTTTTCTTCTGCTAGACGTTTTATTCCTGGTACTAATCCACTTGTTGATATACTAATGTGTCTTGCTCCTATATTTAGTCCTTTTGGATTGTTTATTATTCTTATTGCATTTATAACATTTGTATAGTTGTTTTAAAGGTTCTCCTATTCCCATAAATACTACGTTTGATATTCTAACTCCTGTGTCTTGCTCTACTGCTAATATTTGTTCTACTATTTCTCCGCTTGTTAAGCTTCTGACAAAGTTTATTCCTGTTGAAGCACAAAATTTACATCCCATTTTACATCAATTTGAGATGATACACAAATACTGTATCCATGATGATAACTCATTAATACTGTTTCAATAGCATTTTTCGTCTAGTACGTCAAATAGATATTTTATTGTTCCATCTTTCGCTTCTTGTTTTCTTAATATTTTAAAATTACAAATGGTATAATTTTGTTTTAATTTTTCTCTTAATTCTAATGATAAATTTGTCATCTCGTCAAAGCTTTTTTTACTTTTTTTCTTGATATAGCCATTTAAATATTTGCTCTGCTCTAAATGGCTTTTCTCCTATATTAGCTAATTCTTCTTTTAGTTCTTTTAAATCATAATCTTTTATGTTTTTCACTTTTTTAATCCTTTTTCTTTTATATCTAAATATTTTATATATAATTATTTTTTACTCTTCATTTCTTTTTTGGAATTATTATTTTTTGTAGGATTTGGCCTATGTAATTTTGTTAATTCTTCTAATTCCATCTCAAATAAATATTCTTCTCTAAAGAATATTTGATATATTGCTTTTTATTATTTTATCAAATTTTGTTTCTTGCTTAATAACTAAACTTTTGGTTTCTAATATTTTTTTTTTGACATTTCTATCACCTTTGTTTTTATACCAATTTTTATTCAAGTTTTTTATTTATATTTTTTTTTGCAATTATATATTTTAAACTATTTTTTATATTTACATATGAAATTTTCTAATGATAACTTCTTTTACATCTCTTGTACATAATGCTAAACTAATTATTAAATTTATTATAGATATTCCACTTGCTATTACACTTAAAATCTTGTTTTGAACCATATTTTCTGTTATGAAAATCACTGGTAAAAAGCTAAATAATAGTATCATCAATTGATAAATTACATACTTTATAAATTGTTTATGACTAACTATTGTTAATATTAACATTGCAATATTTGAAGTAATAACTAAAATTGGTATTACCATATTAATAGACCATCCTTTAAATTGTAGCTCAAAATCTATATAAACTGTTAATAGTGAAATTGCTATAGTTTGTAGTAAAAACATGTCCTGCAATATTAATATTTTTTCTTATAGAATAAAACAGAACTATCCAAATATAAATAATTCCACCATTTGTTATGGCTGCCCATGGAATTTGTGGAGTTGTTAATTTATTTATTAATACTAATAATATAGCCACTATAACTGATAGCACCACTCCTAATTTTAATATTAAATTACTTTTTTTTACTATTAAGTTTCTGAGGATATATCATCTAAAAACACCGTTACTTTCTATTTTGACATTAATTCCTTTTTTTGTTAAAAACTCGTAAAACCTTTTTTTCAATTTTATTATCATTTAAAATTGATGTAAAAGTAAAAAAACCATTTTGTTTTCAAAAAGTACAACTAGAACATTTTATTTTTTCTACTGATTCTGGTGCAATTAACATCAAAAAAATAATCTATATAATCTTGGTATTTTCCTATCATACCGATTCTTCCGATATTAGAATATGTGATTGTTGTATATTTTCTAATTTCAATATAACTTAATCTTACTAATATTGTTTTTTTTTAATACCAATGGTACTGCTCTTATTATAGGATTGTTTCCCTAATTTAACATTTGCTGACATTGTTTTCATTATTTCTTCTTCATTTAGTCTTTTCTTAAAATCTTTTTTTTACAAAGTCTAATATTTTATCAAAAAGTATTTAAATTGTCTTTTTCCATTTCCGCTTCTAATGTTATATAAGAGAAAAAGTTTGACATTGTCTTTGATAAAAAATACTTCTTTAAATTTACTGGTATACATACCTTTATTGGTTTTTTTTCCTTTATTATTTTTATAATTTTCTTCATATATAGAATAAATTAAAAACTGATGCTAAATATTGTGTAATAGTTGCTTCGTTTTTTTTTTGCTTTCCTTCTTTAATGCTTCTAAATCAATTATTTCATGTATAGCTGAAACAGCACCTAGTCTAATTCTTTCTCCTTTTAAAATATATGCTTTTTTGAAGATGCGTTTGATTTTGCTTTTTATCATAATTTTTCATATAACTATCTTCTGTGTCGTAGCCTTCTATTTTTTCTTACTCTTCTTTCTTCTTGAAATACTTCTGGGTACATCAATTCTAAATAGTTATAAATTATTTCTTTAAAAAAAATATAGTTCCACTATTTCCGTCTGTTAAAGAATGAAAAATATCTATATTTATTTTTTTTTTTTCAAAATAAGTCACTTTAAACAAATAATTATTATTTGTTTTTGGGTTAATATATTGACATGGATATTCTTTTTTCTTCTTCTATTATTGGATCTTTTTGGATTATGCTCTAGATAATACCAAAAAAGACCTGCTTTCATTCTAACTTTAAAAAGATTGATACGTTTCTAGCGCATTTTGAAGAGCTTTTTCCAATACTCTAGGATTTACATTTTCTTTTTAAAACTACTGATAGTCTAAAGACTGTACTATATTTTTTTTCCCTGCTGATATTGGAAATATTTTTGCTGAGTTGTCTAACCTTCTCCAATATAGCTTTTTGTTCCTTTTTCCTTTTTTTTCATTTGTTCTCCTTTCCTTAGAAGATTTCTAATTTTATCTATTCTGCTTGATTTTTTATGGTTTCTAAACAGTCTTGATATCCTTTGTTTGTTAATACTTCTCCACTGTTTTTTTCTATAAACCATATATGTCCTGCATTTTCATATTCTTTTTATATTTATTTCTATATTTGATTTTTTCTGCCTTTTCTTTTAAAACATATACATCTGGATTTAAAATATCATTTGTTCCTGTAAATATAGTTGTATTTTTTAATTTTGACAAATCGCCATCTATTGGATTTACTAAATAATTGTCTTTTTCCATCTTTTTTCCTGCATATCCTAATGCTGCTATTTGTAATTTAAATTTGTTTAGTTGTCTATCTCTTTTTTTGAACTTCTGGTATTTTTGGATTTGTTAGTCTTGTATCTAACCAAGGAGATATTAATATTGTCTTTTTCTGGCATTTCTATTTCTTCTTGTGAAAGTTTTTTTCTTCTAATGCTAATGCTAGACCTCCTCCAGCTGAATCTCCCATTACAATGAATTTTTCCATGTCTACTTTGCTTACTATTTCTTTATACAGTGGTTCCATCATATTAAATACTTCTTTATATGTATATTTTGGTGCTAATGGGTAGTCTGGAACAATAACGGTTGCATTTGTATCTTCTACTATTTTTTTTTATAAAATCCCAGTGGTCTTTTGTTACTTCTGCCATATATGCTCCACCATGTATATATAATATTGTTTGTTCACTTTTATTTTGTTCTTTTGGATTTACTATAAAAACTTTTTTCTTCCACTGTATTCTTTAATTTCTACATTTGAATATTTCTTCTATTTCTTTTGGATTTTCTGTTTTTATATCTACTGTTTTATAATATATTATTACCACCCCTATTATTAAAGTTATAATTAATAATAGGGCAAGTACACTTTTTATTATTTTCTTTTTCATTTTTTATTCCCTCTGCTAGAATTTTATCATACTATGTTATAAATCTCAAGATATAAATAAAACAGAAAACATTTTTAATTGTTTTCCTGTTTGTGTACTCTTATTAAAATAAATGATTAAATTCTCAATTGTTTCTTTAAAACGTATTTTGAAAATGAATGAAAATTTTCTCTAATTAACGTATTTCATTCGTTAATTACTCTTATTTAATTAACACTATATTAAAACTACTTTTCTATTGTTATAGTTTTAGTTTTCACAGAGTTCAGCTCTACAAATATAAAAGTGGGCGAAACGAAAGGTTGCTGCTAGCATTGAAGTACTGTAGCCGCTGCGAATACTCGTGTAACGGTTGCTGTAGTAGCAACTTACCTCCTCGATAAACGCAAGGATTGTCGGAATTGCTACAAGTTTCTGTTGTCCAGTCCCTACAATTTCCTGCCATATCAAATATATTACATTGCTTATCTACCTTACTTGTTGCACTTAATATATTTGTTCCTGTAGTTTGTGGAGCACTTGTACTTGTTGATGATTGTCCAACAGTATATGAATATGTTGAACTATTACTTTCTGTTCCACACTTTTTGTATAAACACTATTGCTGTATCCCATGCATAACTATTTATTAAATCACTTGTTACTTTTTGCTTCACTTTTATACATATCTCTTGACAATTCTGATGCTTTATTTTGTGTTACATAATTCCAAACTTGTTGTTCTTTTTTTACACACTAATTTTATATTATCTCCTGTATATCCTGTCCAATTTGTTTCATTATTACTATTGCTTGTTGATACTGAGGAATTATAGTCAACTACTCCTGCTTCATATCTTCCTATATAATACCCATGATTACTATTTGCGCAATCACTTGTTTTAAATTTCTCTATATCTTTTGCAATAGCATTTCCACGACTACTATTATGACTTGCTGTTGTATCCTCTGTATAACTTCCAGAATATTCACTTGTTGTTATAGTTCCATCACTATTCTTTGTAAAATCATATCTTCCTAATTCTATTTCTACTGTTTCTTTATTTTTTTTTTATAGCATTTTCTCCAGTTCCTACTGGTATCCATACAAATTGGCTTCCTATTGTATTTGTATATGTTGCATCTTCTATTACTATTCCTCCTGTTACTTCTGTTGCTGAATCATCTGCTATTTTAAATCCTTTTTGGTATTGTTACTTGGTTTCCATATGTGTCTTCTAATGTTGTTGTATCCTTAAATACTGTTCCTTTTGTTTTCAAACTTTGTATACTTTCTATTATATTTCCATTTGCATCTATTTTTTTTTTCTTTTCTCCATTTACTGTTACTTCTAATGGAAATCCAGTATTATTTTTATCATAATCAATTCCCTTGATTTGTTAAATTGTCCTTTAAATCTTTTAAATTCAGTTTTCCATCAGTCCCATAACTTCCTGCTATTGCTATTTTTAAATTTTCATCTTTTTTTTTGCTTGTTCTGTCTGCGTTTTTGCATCATTTGCTTTTTCCTAGTATTCCGTTATCTCCAGTCAATGTTGCAATTGTTACACCAGCTAAAATTAAAAGTACTATTATTGTGATTACTAATGCTATTAATGTAATACCTTTGCTTTCTTTTAACTTCTGTTTTTTTTGCTGTTTTAATTGTTTTCATAAAACTTTCTCCCTTCTTTTGTTTTCTGCTTTCTTTTTTTTTTTTTTCTGTTTAAGTTATTTTTTCTTTATTTGATCTACGCAATTAAATTCTCTTATTTGTTAATTCCCCTTATTTAATTAACACTATATTAAAACTACTTTTCTATTGTTATAGTTTTAGTTTTCACAGAGTTCAGCTCTACAAATATAAAAGTGGGCGAAACGAACTGTAGCTGATAGCAACGGAAGTATCGTTGCCGTAGCGAAAACTCGTGAAACCGAAGCTGCTGCCGTAATCACCTCCTCGATAAACGCAAGAATTGAAGGAATCGCTAGAAGTTTCTGTTGTCCATTCAAAACAATTTCCTGCCATATCAAATATATTACATTGCTTATCTATCTTATTTGTTGCTTTTTAATATATTTGTTCCTGTAGCTTGTGGCTCACCTGTACTTGTTGATGATTCTCCAACAGTTTTTGAATATGTTGAACTATTATTTTCTGTTCCACATTCTTGTATAAATACTATTGCTGTATCCCATGCATAACTATTTATTAAATCACTTGTTACTTTTGCTTCACTTCCATACATATCTCTTGACAATTCTGATGCTTCGTATTGCGTTACCCAATTCCATACTCCTTTTCCTGATTTACAGACCATAAATCCATTAACTCCTGCTTCATATCTTCCTATATAATATCCATGATTACTATTTGCACTTGTTTTAAATTTTTTCTCTATATCTTTTTTGCAATAGCATTTTTATAATCACTATTATGATTTGCTGTTGTATCCTCTGTATAACTTCAGAATATTCACTTGTTGTTATAGTTCCATCACTATTTTGGGTAAAGCTATATCTTCAAAGAGCTATATCTACTGTTTCTTTATTCGCTTTCTTTATAGCATTTTCTCCAGTTCCTACTGGTATCCATACAAATTGGCTTCCTATTGTATTTGTATATGTTGCATCTTCTATTACTATTCCTCCTGTTACATCTGTTGCTGAATCATTTGCTATTTTAAATCCCTTTGGTATTGTTACTTGGTTTCCATATGTGTCTTCTAATGTTGTTGTATCCTTAAATACTGTTCCTTTTGTTTTCAAACTTTGTATACTTTCTATTATATTTCCATTTGCATCTATTTTTTTTTCTTTTCTCCATTTACTATTACTTCTAATGGAAATCCAGTATTATTTTTATCATAATTAATTCCTTGATTTTTCTAAATTGTCCTTTAAATCTTTTTAAATTCAGTTTTCCATCAGTCCCATAACTTCCTGCTATTGCTATTTTTTAAATTTTCATCTTCTTTTTTGCTTGTTCTGTTTTTGTGTCTTTGCATCTCCTGCCTTTTTTAATATTCCATTGTCTCCAGTTAATGTCGCAATTGTTACTCCCGCAAGGATTAGAAGGACAATTATTGTGATTACTAATGCTATTAATGTAATACCTTTGCTTTCTTTTAACTTCTGTTTTTTTTGCTGTTTTAATTGTTATCATAAAACATTCTCCCTTCTTTTGTTTTCTGCTTTTCTTTTTTTATTTTTCTCTTTTAAATTATTTCCATTTTTGTAAATAGTATTCAAACCATTCACTCTTTCTGAACAAAGACATTTATATTTTCAAGGTCCTTTTTCTATTTACAAAATAAATTTAATTTACAGTATTATTTTACAAATATTGTTGAATTAAGTCAATATATTATCGCGATTTATTTCTGTTTTTAAAATCTTTGTTGTTTTTTGTAAATCTTGAAACGTTACAATTAAACATAATGCAAAAAATTACCTTGAACTTATTTCTAAATTCAAGGTGTAATTTACTTAATTCATATTCTAATTTTATCCAAACAATCCACGTTTTTTTACTGGTGGTTGTTCATTCATATGTTTTTGCTAATTGTACTAATAACTCACGTTGTTCCTTAGTTAATCTTTTTTTGGTGTTTGAACTGTTACAGTAAATACAAAATCGCCAACTAAACTTGAATTAATAGATTTAAATCCTCTATTTCTAATAGTAAATTTAGTACCTGTTTGTGTTCCATCTGGTATTTTTTATTTTTTTCCTTTGTTCCATCTACCATCGGTATGCTCTGCAGTCGGGAGACCGGCGAGGATGGAGCTGGCAACAACCACTGCCAAAGGACCATGCTGGAATTTGATACCGCTGTTGCCACCATCTTGGCGAGGGACCCCCGCTATGCCCATCTCCACGGCTGCCATGTTGTCCTGCCCCTGCTGAACAAAGGGAGATCCCCATCGTCTGCGACAGGCACGCCGATGACCAAAGGGGCACCGGTGTCGTCAGATCACCCCCACGCCCGACCCCAACGACTTTTGAAGTGAATTCGCCGCTTGCGCCATGATCTGCCCCGCAGCTTCTTTTGGGTTTCAATCCTTATCACGTCAGGTGCTTAGCAAA